>CETG01173295.1_pt1 | contig 16366 bp, 14 predicted proteins | sample 361471 | NCBI WGS metagenome assembly CETG01 (sample SAMEA2622696, study PRJEB7988) | marine metagenome | isolation source: saline water (ENVO:00002010), including | reverse complement strand
TAAATGAAATGAGTTGTAAATTACTAATTGAAAAAATTTGGCATCTTGCTTCTCCCGCCTCACCAAAGTCATATCAAAGTAATCCACTTACAACAATTAGAACAAACTTTGAAGGGACCTTAAATATTTTAAATTTAGCTAAAATTTCAAATTCTAAAGTCCTTTTTACAAGCACTAGCGAAATCTATGGAATAACAAAACAAAATCCTCAATTTGAAGATATGCCTATAACTCTGCCTACCTATAGTCCAAGGGCATGCTATTCAGAGGGTAAAAGGATAGCTGAAACATTATTATTTAATTTTGAGAAAATACACTCAATAGAAATAAGAATAGCCCGAATTTTTAATACTTATGGTCCTAGACTAGGAGAAAATGACGGGAGAGTTATCAGTTCATTTATTTATAATGCATTTAATAAAAAAAACCTAATAATCTATGGGAATGGAACACAAACAAGATCTTTTTGCTACATAACAGATTTGATAGATGGGCTAGTTCAACTTATGCATAGCAATTATCCAAAACCAATTAATCTAGGCAATGATAGTGAGATAAGTATTATTAAATTAGCCAATTTAATAAGAAAAAAAGTTAACCCCAAAATCGATATTGAATTTTATAAATTACCAATAGATGATCCTGAATTTAGAAAACCTTGTCTTAAATTAGCTAAAAAGTATTTAAATTTTGAACCTATTATAGATTTAGAGGAAGGACTAGATAAATTTATAAATTTTTATAAAAAAAATCATTATTCTCAATAAGAATTTTTTGTTTTAATTTATTAGTAAATAATAATTTATTCTTTAATGATAAAATTTTAATAATTGATAAAAGTAAATTGTACAAAATAAGGAAAATTTGTTGTATTGGTGCTGGATATGTCGGTGGACCAACTATGGCAGTCATTGCAAAGTATTGTCCTAATATTGAAATTAAGGTGGTAGATATAAATCAAGAAAGGATTGATGCATGGAATAATTCAAATCTAAATAAATTACCTATTTTTGAACCTGGCTTATCTGAAATAATTAATAATGTAAGAGAAAAAAATTTAGAATTCACGACAAATTTAGTTGATTCCATAAAAGAAGCAGATATGGTTTTTATCTCAGTTAATACCCCTATTAAACAAAATGGTATTGGAGCTGGTCAAACCAGTGATTTAAGGTGGGTTGAAGCATGCGCTAGACAAATAAGTGAAATAGCAATTGGTCATACTATTGTGGTAGAAAAAAGTACCCTGCCAGTAAGAACTGCAAAAACCATAAAAGAAATTCTTTTTGCTACAAATGATAATAACCAGCAAAATAAAAGCTTTTCAGTACTATCTAATCCAGAGTTTCTTGCAGAGGGAACTGCTATAAATGATTTAGAAAACCCTGATAGAGTACTAATAGGAGGCGAAGATAAGGAAGCCATGTTATCACTAAAACAAGTTTACTTAAATTGGGTAAAAGAAGATAAGATAATTTTTACAAATTTGTGGAGTAGTGAGCTTTCAAAATTATGTGCTAATGCTTTCTTAGCACAGAGGATTAGTTCAATAAATTCCATATCAGCACTTTGTGAAGTAACAGGTGCAAATATAGGTGAAGTAGCTAATGCAGTGGGACAAGATTCACGGATTGGGAATAAGTTTTTGAAAACAGGGCCAGGCTTTGGGGGGAGTTGCTTCAAAAAAGATATTCTAAATTTAGTCTATTTATCAAGATTCTATGGACTTGATGAAGTAGCTGATTATTGGGAAAAAATAATTGAAATTAATTCTTGGCAAAAAATGAGAATATATGAACAAATTGTTAAAAATTTATTTGGTAATTTAGTAGATAAAAAAATTGGTATTCTTGGATTTGCATTTAAAGCCAATACAAATGACACTAGAGAATCACCAGCTATAGATATTTGCAAGAATTTAATAAATGAAGGAGCATTTTTATCAATTCATGACTATAAAGTTTCTAAAGAAAATATTTCTACAATTCTTTCAAAAGAAAACAATAAGAATTGGGAATATGTTTTTGATGTTTATGAAGTATTTAATAGTTCAGATGCAGTAGTTATCCTTACTGAATGGGAGGGATATAAAAATCTTAATTGGAATGAAATTGCATTAAAGACCAAAAGACCTTTTTGGATCTTTGATACAAGAGCGATATTAAGACCTGAAGAATTAAAAAAAATAAATTTAAATCTGTGGCAAATTGGAAATGGATATCAAATTAATTAAATTTCTATAAGTAAAAATAAAAATCAACTTTATTTAATAAAAAGTTTTCTCCTTACAAAAAACCATTTTATATTTCTAAAAAAGATAAATAAAATCGTAATTAGTTTTTCTGGCAATAATTTTAATAAAGCAAACCAAATAAAAAATATTAATAATGGGTAGGTTGATGATTTTTTTCTCCACTTAAGCCAAAGTTTAATCAAAATAAAAGGCTTATAAAAACCCTTGTGTTTATTGCTAATATATTTCCATATTTTTGCATGATATTTGCTTGACTTTGAAATTAGCATACCTTTATTGTTTGTTAGGTAATGAAATAAAGGTAATTTGAGCCTAATACCATTAAATCCATTAATACCAAGCCTTATATTAAACTCCCAATCTTCATAACCTAATTTCATATTTTCGTCATATCCACCGACTTCAATCCAATCTTTTTTACTGATTAAAATACAATAAGGGATTTGATTCAGAAACAACTGTTCGAAGAAATTATATTCTTTAGAAATTATTTTTTGGGATTGACCCTCAAGTTTTATATCAGAGAATATGAAACTCTTTGTATTACTAAGTAATAATTTAGAAACCATTAATTCAATAGCATTTGGCTCTAACCAATCATCCGCATCCAAAAAAAGCAAAAAACTACCTTTCGAGTTTGCTGCTCCAATATTTCTTGCAGTTGATAAACCTTTATTATTTTGATTAATAATTTTTACATTTATAAAACCTTTTAATATCTCAAGTGTATATTGATCATCGGACCCATCATTAACAACTATAATTTCCATATTCGTCCAAGTTTGATCATAAAGTGATTTAATAGTCCTAGTAATGGTTTTACCACTATTAAAACAGGGTATAATTACTGAAATTAAATGCTTATTTTTATTAATCATTAAGCTTTTCTATTAATCTCTTAACCAAAATAATACACAATTTAATTAAAATACAGTTGAAAATAAAATACTAATATTTACTACTATTTATCCTTAGAAAATTCCCAAGCACTTAAGCACATATCTTTTAACATATATTTTGTTTGCCAATTCAATTCATAATTAGCTTTTGAAGGGTCAGCATAACAAGAGGCAATATCTCCTAATCTTCTTTCTACTATAAGCCTGGGTATTTTAATTTTTGTAGCTTCTTCAAAACAATCAATCAATTCCAAGACACTAAATCCTCTACCTGTACCTAAATTAAAAACATTAAGACCTTTGACTTTATTAATGAGATTGAGTGCCTTTAAATGAGCATTTGCTAAATCCATAATATGAATATAATCTCTAATCCCACTTCCATCTGGAGTATCATAATCAATTCCAAATATTTTCACGTGTTTTCTTTGGCCTTTTGCTACCTGTAAAATAACAGGCATTATGTTTTTAGAGCCACTTTTTGTTGGATCATCTCCAAGCATACCAAAAGGATGAGATCCTATTGGATTAAAATATCTTAAAGAAACTATTGACCAATCCTTATCTGATTTAACTAAATCAGAAATTATCTTTTCAATCATCATTTTTGACTCACCATAAGGATTTATAGGATTAAGTTTATGTTTTTCGTCCACCGGCAAATACTCCGGCTCTCCATAAATAGTGGCACTACTACTAAATATAAGATTTTTTACTCCTACTTGATTCATTGCATTTAGCAAACTTATTGTTCCTAAAACATTAAAAGTATAGTACTCTAATGGATTTTTTATAGATTCATCAACAGACTTTTTAGCTGCGAAATGTATTACCGAATGTATATCATACATTTGTAAAATATCTATTAAATTATTTGTATCTCTTATATCTCCTTTTATAAAATTTATTTTTTTCTTAAATATTTTCTCTAATTTAGTAATATATGATTTCTTAGAATTACTTAAGTTATCTAGAATAACAAATTCTTTGCCTTCCTCAGCTAATAATGAGGCGGTATGAGAACCAATATAACCAGCACCTCCTGTTAATAAAATAGAAGACATTTAATGCAAAATAAATAAATAAAGAGAAAATTGTTAATAGAATGTTTTATTAATAATACAGAAAAGAATAGGTTTAGATATAGTTATGATTCTTTTCTTAATTTCTCATTAAAAATCCAGTCAACTATTTTTTTAGGGGGACAATAACCAGGAACAAGTTTTTTTAAAAGCTTTAAACTATTTTCTTGATCATTCTTTAATAAAAGATTTTCTAATAATTTCAAATCTGGTTCTAACTCATGCCAAAGAATAAAATTATCTTTTGCTTTAAATATCTTTGGATGATTAGTAGGCAAAGGATCATTACTAATCAATAATTCCTCATATAGTTTCTCCCCAGGTCTTAATCCAGTAATAACAATTTCAATATCGCCATTAGGATTATTTCTATCCTTAAGTTTTAATCCTGCCATTTGAATCATTTTTCTTGCTAATTCATAAATTTTTACTGGAGAACCCATATCAAGAACAAAAACATCTCCACCTGCAGCCATAGCTCCAGCTTGTATTACTAATTCAGCAGCCTCCTCAATACTCATAAAGTATCTACAAATATCCCTATGGGTTACTGTCAAGGGTTTTCTTTCCTTAATTTGCTTCCTGAATTTTGGTATTACTGAACCTGATGATTCCAATACATTTCCAAACCTAACCATAGAGAATTTTGTATTATTATTACTCTTTTCTTCGTATAGAGCTTGCAAGCATAACTCGCATAATCTTTTAGTAGCTCCCATTACGTTAGTAGGCCTTACTGCCTTATCAGTAGAAATAAATACAAAATCAGAAACCTTATTTAATTTTGATGCTTTTGCAATTAATAAAGTACCGATAACATTATTTTTAATTCCTTCTAATAGATTATGTTCAACAATTGGAACATGCTTATATGCAGCTGCATGATAAACCGTATTAGGTTTCCATGTTTTAAAGATCAAGTTAATATTTTTTTTATCTTGTATTGAGGCTAATAAAGGGATAATATGAATATCTTTTGATTTATTAAGGGATTCAAGTTCATTCAAAATAGAATAAAGTGAATATTCACTAGAATCTAATAACAAAAGCTTTGCTGGCCTCATTTTTAATATTTCTCTACATAATTGGCTACCAATAGTACCGCCTGCTCCTGTTACCAAAACAATTTTTGACTTGATATTTTTTTGCATTAAGTTTTTTTCAGGATTAACTTTATCCCTGCCAATAAGATCATCAATTCCTAATTCTTGTAGGTCATTTCTATCAAATTTTCCTTTGGCTAGTTCTGCAATATTTGGAAGTGTTTTGACTATTAAGTTATAACCTATTACCTTATCTATTATTTTGCTTCGTTTTACTCGACTAATTCCAGGCAATGCCAAAAATAAATACGAAATATATTCTTGTTCAACTAAATTTTTTAATGATTTTGGAGAATAAATCTTCCTACCACATAAAAGTCTTCCTTGTTTTTCTAAATCATCATCAATGAACCCGTAGATTTTAAATCCTCCATGATTCTCTAAAGAGATAAGTAGTTGTCTTCCTGCATTCCCTGCACCATAAATAATCGCATTAGGATAATTACTAGATTTGATTCTAGTTTTATAAATATCCCCTAACCAATAGCTAACATATGCTCTTGAAGCACTAACAGCAAAAAACATTAAAAGTGGTTGTATTATTCCAACAGTTCTTGGGATATCTTGAAAACTTATTAAAGTGATCAATATTGAAAAGAGGAAGCCATATATCAAAACAGATTTAGAAACTGTCAACATTGCAGCCCAACCTGAATATCTAAAAATTGTTCTATATAAACCGCTTAAATAAAAAACTGGAATAGCAAAAAAAATAGAAATTACTGTTGGGAAAAATATTAATTCATATTTATTTGGAATTTCACCAAGTCTTAGCAAAAAGGCTAACCAAACTGTAAAAAAGCATAAAAAAGAATCAACGATAAGAGAAAGAATTAATTTTTTACCTCTAGGTAAATCTAAAAAAAATAATGTTATTTTTTTTAGTTCATTTTTAATTAGTGTATTAACCATCAATTATTTTTATTAAGTTTAGGAAATTAAAGTTTAAACATCAGAATAATTTGCTCTTTCTGAATTCCTCTTTGCAATTAATTTCGCAGGAACTCCTCCTACTATTGTAAAAGGTTCAACATTAGAGGTTACAATAGCTCCTGCAGCGACAATTGCTCCCTCTCCAATTTCACAATTTGGCAAGATAACACAGTTCGAGCTAATCCAAACATTTTTATTAATTATAATTTCACCATAAGACATACCTTGTTTAATAATTGGGGTTGTAATATTTTCGAATGAATGATTATTTGATCTAATTACAACATTTGGGCCTATCAAAACATCATCCCCAACAAAAATAGATCCTCTACCTCTTGCGTTGATCATAACATTTGAATTTAATGTAACATTTGAGCCAATTGAAATATGACTTTTATCAGAAGCATAAATTTTACAATCTATTCCAAAAAAGGAATTTGAACCTATTTTTATATTCCTAGGAAATTCAAATTTAATACCAGTTTCAAATCTATTATTTCTAAAGTTAGAATTTAATCTTCTTTGAAAATATAATAATCTAATAAAATATCCAATTCTTCCTGGAACTCTAGCAATAAAAAATTCAAACCAATCTTTTAACTCTCTTAAAACAATAAAATAAAATCTCATAACTAAACTTTATCTAAAAAACTTTTTTTTAACAAACTTTTTAAAACTATATAGATGTATAAGAAAATAATTAATTACTATTATTGGAGAAATCAATATTCTTCTATTTTTTATAAGTTTTTTCCTATTTAAAATTAACCTATTAAATAATTCCAAATATTCATAATTCATTTTCAATGAATTATTAGGATAATTTTTTATATTTGATTTGTATTGATCATATTCTAAAAGCATTTTTCTTATTGCAGGAATAAAATAAGACCTATTAAATGCAATCCCAAAATCTTTACAGTATTCAGGCAATGCTCCACTATTTCTATATATAAGAGGAAGACCGCATTGTGCACCTTCAATATGATGCATCCCAGCAGGTTCATTTAAGGAAGCTGTTAAATAAACATGATGTTTTTGTAATTCTTTTCCTAAATTTATTCCACTTATGGGTTTAAGATGCTTAGATCTTTTAAATGTAAAGTTTTTAGGTAAATTACCAATATAAGTAAATTCAAATTTGCCATTCCATTTATTCGATAAAAGTAATTCATCTATTTCTTTATATATGTCAAATCCCTTCATATAATTTGAACTCCAATGATGGGTAACTATTTTTAAAGGCTTTTTCTTATCCCAATAATTATTTAAATTAGCATTAAAAATCTTCTGATCAGCACCATTTAGTATTACACTGTTAGGCTTAGTTTTATTGTAAATATTTAGTTTTTTTAGCCATGAGGCGATAAATATAGTGTAATCAGCAAGATAATTAGAAGATCTGAGTAATCTATTTATATGCTTCGTATTTTTCCTTTCATCACACTCATTAATCCTATGCACTACTAGTGCATTTCTATTAGTGAAGTAAATATATTTAAAAATTTCAAACATTCCAAAATTAATACCTTCACAATAAGACCTTGGATCTATTATCAAAATAATATCAATATCTTTATCCTTTAGATCAAATCGAACTTCGTAACCTTTCTTTTCAGCTGCTTTTATTAAAGAGACTACAAATTGATTTCCGCCTCCCCAAGCTTTTTTCTTAATCTGGTAACCAATTGCAATTTTCAATTTGAAATTTTTTATTATTTAAAAAAAATAACATATAAATAGAATTTTATATTTTTATCCAAAATTATTTATCAATATATCTTTAAATTAATTGATATTTACATCAATTATTAATTGCTCTAAATAATAAGCCATTTGTTCGGTATTAAAATTATTTTCAATAAGCACCCTACCATTATGTGAAAGTTTCTCATATAAATCCTTATCATTAATTAGGTTTAATATTGAATTTCTTAGTTCATCTTTTGAATTTGGTTTTACAAAGATCAAATTTTCTTTATGTTTAAGCAAATCTTTATCCCAAATCCCTTTTGTTTTAGAAATTATTACGGGTTTAGCACATGCCATAGCCTGCAAACAACAGCTCTGTCCTGATGGTTGTATTGTTTCTTTAAGAGGGATTATTACAAAAGATGCATTTAAATATAATTCAAGAATTTCTTTATCCTTAAGAGATTCGTCACCCCAATTACCTCTTAATAAATTAATATTCTTTTTATTAGTCTTTACTGGCAAACTCGTGATTAATTTTAAATCTGGAAAATCAGAACGCCACGCATTTATTAAAGTATCCCAATCTCTCGCATAGTCATTTCCAATAGCCAAAACATAATTAAAATCGTTTTTTTTATTATTATTATTTGTTTTCCAAAAATTCTTATCAACTCCAAATGGAATATAGGAAATTATTTTTTTAGGAAAAAAAGTTTTAAGATAATTTTGTTCATTTTTTGATATACAAGTTATCGAAATTCGTTTTAAGAAAATTTTACAAAAAATTTTCTTTAAAACATTTCCTTTTAGAGGAATCAAACCCATTACGATAAAAATAACTGGTTTTTTTAAGAAACCAAAAGTATTTAAAGTCCCTAAAGTCAATCCAAGAGAATAAGTAGTTACAATTATGATGTCTGTGTTATTTAAAAGCTTTAAGTTCCTACTTTTAATCAAAGTAAGAAAATGAATCAAGGGGAAATCACCTATTAATTTTGATACAACATTTATACATCTTTTTTTAAAAGTTATTTTTTTTGTAATCCCAAAATCTTTTTCCTCCAAAATCTCTATATTAAAACCTTTTTTTGATAATTCTTCATACCCATAAAAAAAATCTTTTGGATATTCATTTTCTGAATTAAGTCTTAACTTTCTTCCTGATTTAAAAATATATTTAATGTTCAATATCTTAAATAGATTCAGATATCAAATATAATTCAAATTTAAAAATTGTGAAAGTGTTAAAAATTAAAAAGATTATGATTTAAATAAAATAATTAAATAAATAATTTATTTAAATTTAGAAAATAAATATTAAAGATAATTATGTTTCTACTGTGGTAAATTATTAGATAGATTCAAGAATTTATTGCAAAAAACAGCTCTAATAACTGGTATCACTGGGCAAGACGGAAGCTATCTTGCTGAATTTCTTTTAAGAAAGAACTACATAGTTCACGGACTTAAAAGGCGATCAAGTAGTTTTAATACAGCAAGAATTAATCATATTTATCAAGACCCCCATGATGATAATTGTTTCTTTAAACTTCACTACGGAGACCTTACAGATAGTACAAATATAATTAAAATAATTAAAGATACCGAACCTGACGAAATCTATAATTTAGGTGCTCAAAGTCATGTCTCTGTAAGTTTTAATCAACCGGAATATACGGCAAACTGTGATGGACTAGGAATACTAAGAATTCTAGAAGCCGTAAGATTATTAAGTTTAGAAAAAAAAACAAGAATATATCAGGCCAGTACTAGTGAATTATTTGGATTAGTTCAACAAATTCCCCAGAATGAAAAAACCCCTTTCTATCCACGTAGCCCATATGCAGTAGCAAAACTTTATGCTCATTGGATAACAATTAACTATAGAGAATCGTATGATTTATTTGCCTGTAATGGAATCCTCTTTAATCATGAAAGTCCTCGAAGAGGAGAAACATTTGTTACCAGAAAAATAACTAGAGGATTATCAAGAATAAATGCGGGATTAGAAAAAACTTTATATTTAGGCAATTTAGATTCTTTAAGAGACTGGGGGCATGCTAAAGAATATTGTGAAATGCAATGGTTAATGCTTCAACAAAAAGTTCCTAAAGATTATGTTATCGCCAGTGGCAGGCAAGAATCTGTAAGAAGATTTATTGAACTAACTGCTAAAAAACTTAATTGGTGCAAAGATAATGATTCCCAAGGTATATTTTGGGAAGGTAAAGGGATTAATGAAATAGGGAGAAGAGTTGACACAGGAGAAGTCGTTATCAAAGTTGATCCAAAATACTACAGACCTTCAGAAGTTGATAGTTTACTCGGAGATGCGACAAAGGCCTCTAATGAATTAGGATGGAAACCAAACATCACCTTAGAAGAACTTATTAGCGATATGGTAGAAAACGATATTAGAGAAGCAAAAAAAGAACAATTACTTAACGAAGTAAAAAGGAGTTATTAAATAAATTTTACAATAAATTTTTTAGATCCTTAAAAATATTTATTAAATTATTTTTTTCTATAGAGTTAGCATTTGAATTTACTTTTGGATAATTTTCTATAAAAACATTATTTATTAAATTCCTTAAATCTTTTCGATTATAAACTGATAGGATCCTTCCAGTTCTTAATTCATGCATCCATTCTCTTTCTTTTACTCTTGTTAAAATAGAAAATACTGGTTTCCCTAAATACATTGCTTCTACAAGAAGATTTGAGGTCATCCCTAAAATTACATCTGAATTCCATACACTTTCTAAAGGATCTATGTAATCATCAAAGGTAATATCGTTACTCCAATCTAGAAATTGACTTTTTTTATTTTTTGGATGCAAACGCACTACTAAATCTGGTTTTGGATTTAATTTTCTAATGGATTCTATAATTTCCTCCAAGACTATACCAGTTCTCCATTTAGAGCCACTATTTCCATAAAGTGAATACTCTTTGTTCAAAAAACTTTCTTTTGGATTTAAAAGATCAATATCCTCTGAAACAAATAGCCATCTTTTATTTTTTTTTAATATCTTTTTCCCTTTATTTATAAATTGATATTTAATATTTTTAATTCTTTCTTCTTGAGGATGATTACAAATAAATATATTTTCTTTTTCAAAACCTAAATTTATGAAATTAATTTTTGTATTTTCATCAGTAACAATAAGTTTATCAGGTTTAAACTTTAATGGATTCTGAGAATTACCACTAAATCGATATTGATAATTTGCAGACATATCTATTAATCCGATACTTAATATATTTTTGGCCTTTGCTATGTTAATGATTTCTAATCCAAGTGAATTCCTATTTTCAGAAGTTCCAACTATAAAAAAATCAAAACTTTTTCCTTTTAAAAACTCCTTAATTTCTCTGCTATTTTCAATTTTTACAAAATTAATATTCATTTTATGCAAAATATCTGCAGCATAATTATTGGCTATTATTTGAAAATCAGAGTTTAAATTTTTAAATAAATTTGGAAAATCAAATATCATATTTGCTGCTCCTGGATCTTCCACAAAAATTAAAAATTTATTCATAAATAAATTCTCTCATCGCCACTGTTTAATGAGAATTCAAGCTTTTTAATAATTTCTAATACATTCAAAGCATACTCAAGATTTTTATTATTTAAATCATTAGATTTAATTCTGCTAAATATTTTTTCATATAAATTATACATTGCATTACCTTGATCCATAAATTCAATAAAACTATCATCACTTGCAATCTCATTATCATTATCAGAAAATCTATGTTTCTTCAAAGGATAATAAGCACTTATAAGTCCCTCTTGCAAAAATGAGCGTCTACCTTTTACTCCCCATAAATCAAGATAAAACTCTCTATATTCTTCATAATTAACAACTTGGGTTAAGAGTGTTGTTCCTGATTTAAAACCTAAGGCAAAAGGGAAGTTTTTATCCGAATTGTTGGAGATATCTTCATTTACTCTTTTATTGGCAAGCGATTGTACCCATGAGACTTTTCCAAAAAACATTCTTGCTAAATCGATTAGATGTGAGCCGTTATTATTTATACCATTGCCATATATTCCAAATGCAGTTTGAATAGTACCTAATTCTCCAGGGATTTTTTTTATAATTTTAAGTAATTTTTTATCAAATCTTCTAGGGAAATTAACTTCAGCAATTATATTTTTATTTCTGCAGATTTCATTTATTTCAAGGCCTTCAGAAAACTTATTTGCTAATGGCTTCTCAAAAATAATTGCTTTTAAATTAGGAAGTTTTTTGATAATTCCAATTCTTCTTTCTGCCGGTATTGCTAATACTGCCACTTCAAACTCATGTGGATTATTTAATTCGTCTATATTTTGCTTTACTTCAGGAATATTCCATAAATCTTTAGCTTTTTTTAAAGCTGATAATTTACTATCTACAACTGCCTTTACTAGAAAATTTGGATTATCTTTTAAAACTTGAATATGGCTTGAATATTTTATCCATTTTTTCATACATTTATCATCTGCATAATTTGCAGCAATATTCCCAAAACCAATTAATATTGTTTTTAACATTTAAATTCTTGCTTTTTTTTCAATACAGTTTTTATTAATTTCTAAGTTTTCTGGATAATCTACTAAATATTTTATGATTTCTTCAATTCCAAAATTAATTCCATATTTTTTATATAAATAATCATATATTTTGTTTAAGAATATAAAATCTTCTTTATAGTCAAGAACCAAACGAAAATTGGGATATTGCCATCTTCTTGGGGCTATTAATTCAAAAATTTTATACAGATTTGGATTTTCATAAAAATACAATGATACGTGTTCATGAATACATTCATCATCTATTTTTTCATTTACATCTTTCAATAAATAATATGGGAATACTTGAACATACTGACCCAAAGGCCAAGTTAAGTGATTGCCACAATTTGTTACTAGATCAACATTATTAGCAAAAAAAGTTTCAACTGCCAAATCTACTATTTCAGGATCTGTAAAAGGACAATCTCCAGTAATTTCTACAATTATTTCAGATTTCATATATTCATGGGCTTTTACTACTCTATCTAATACATCTTTTTCACTTCCCCTAAAAAAATATATATTATTTTTTAGACACCAATTTATTATTGGTTCGTCCTTTTTCTCTGTTGTTGTAGCAACAACAATTGCATCAATTCTCTTACATTTTTTTAGCCTTTTAACCAACAAAGATAAAGCCGTTTCATTTCCAAAATTCTTGAGTACTTTACCTGGCAACCTAGATGAACCCATTCTTGCTTCAATACTTGCTACTACCTTTTTTTTATTTATCATTATTTACTTATATTCTTTTAAGGAATTTAAATTTTCAAACACTTTTTTGAATCCCTCAATTACTGCTTTCAATTCTTTTTTATTTAGTTGATATGAACATACACAAAACTCTAGTAACGACTCTTCATAAAGATTTTCAGCTACAGGACAAATCCCTTTATTGTATTTTTTTTCTGAGAGATTAAATGGCCACCCATTTTTACCAATCGCTTTTCTTTGCAAAAAAGTAGGCAAAAAGTATAAAGGCTTGGTATATCCTTCTTCAACTGGTATACCTTCAGCCCTCAATGCTTTAGCAATAATAGACCTTGGGATTTCTAACTTATTTCTATCTATCTTTGCAGCCCAGACATAATATACATGTCTACAAGATTCTCTTACTAAAGGTACTTGTAAACAATCATAAGAAGAAAGTTCTGATGATAGTTTTTTAGCAATTGTTTCTCTATTACTCACAAATTTATCTATTTTTTTTAACTGTTCAAAGCCAACCGCAGCACTTAACTCAGTCATTCTAAAATTGAATCCAACAAGATTTGTAATATCATCTATTTTTAATGGTTCGAGAACATTTTCTCCATGATTTCTTATGGCTTTTAATCTTAAAGCCAGATTATAGTCATTGGTGCAACAAATCCCTCCTTCACCAGAGTGTATATGTTTATGATAATTTAAACTGAAAACTCCTATATGGCCAATTGTCCCAGCGAATTTATCATTCTCTGTTGCCAAAGGACATTGAGCCGCATCCTCAATTAAATAAATACCTTTTTTATCTGCTAATTTTCTTAACTTTATAATTTCTGCAGGATGTCCAAATAAATTTACGACCATAATAGCTTTTGTTTTTTCAGTTATTGCACTTACAACTTTTTCATAATCTAAACAAAAAAACTTATCCTCTATATCTACAAAAACTGGAATTCCGCCGTAAAACAATGGTGCCATCACAGTGGCTGACATTGTCATAGGGGGAACAATCACTTCGTCCCCAGGGGAAAGACCAATTGCACCAAGAGCAGCGATTAAACCAGAAGTATTAGAATTCATGGATATTGAATATCTAGATTTAAATACCTGACACCACTGTTCTTCTAATTTTCTTATGAAGGGTCCCCCATCATACTGATTACACCATGCTCCAACGAAACCTGATAGATTTCCTGAACTCATTACTTCAAGAACTGACTTTGTTTCTCTATATCCAATCGTTTTATAAGGTTTAAGAGGTTTTTTTATTATAGGCTCACCTCCTAATAAACATAACTTATCCTTTTTTAGAAAATTTTTAAACACAAAAGAAAATTATATATATAGGATTATAAACTAATTCATGTTTAAAAAGATAATCAAAAATAGCTATTTAGAAAGAAGGTATTAATAAATTTTAAAGTTCAACAAAAGAAATTCTTGCGAACTGGAATAGATTTATTATCAAGAAACGTTTTTACTTCAAGAGGTGTTTTTTCTGTAAAATGAAATATGCTTGAGACAGATAAAGCGGATGCTCCAGAACTTGATATTGCCAAATACATATCATCAAAAGAACCAGCCCCCCCAGATGCTACTAGGGGGATTTTAATTAAGTTTGATATATTTGCGATAAGTTCCTGATCAAAACCACTCATCGTCCCATCTCTATCAATAGAAGTAAGTAATATTTCACCTGCTCCCATACTTTCAACATGTTTTGCCCATTTAAAAGGATCAATATTCATATTTATTGAACCTGAGTTTCCAAAACAAGTCCATTCCCTATTTGTATAACGAACATCAATACTTACAACAATAGATTGTGATCCATATTTATCAGCTATTTCTTTTATAAGATTGGAATTTTCATAGGCAGCAGTATTTATACAAACTTTATCTGCTCCAATTTCTAATAACTTATCAACCTGATCTATTTTATTAATACCCCCACCCACTGTTAAAGGTACAAAACAAAATTTACTTAATTCTTTTATAGAATCATAATCTGGATCAACTCTTTTATTAGTTGCTGTAATATCTAAAAAAAATAATTCATCTACTTCTCTCATATTGTAGACCTTCACAGCTGGTAAGACTGGACCAATTCTTCTCCAACTATCGAATTTAATTCCTTTAACTAGACCAAAATCTTTATACAAAAGTGATGGAATAATTCTAGTTTTTAACATAATTGGTAATTAAAAAAGTTTTTTAATACTTGAAATCCTGCTTTAGAGCTTTTTTCTGGATGAAATTGTACCCCCCAAATTTGTTCTTTTGCAACAATCGCAGTTAAATTTTTTGAATAATCTACTGAAGCTATTAGGTGATTTTTATTTTCAGGAACAAATGCAAAACTATGGACAAAATAAAAATCAGTATTTGGTTCGATGCCTTTTACTATATTATGAGTTTTTAAGTTTATTAAGTTGTTCCAGCCCATATGAGGAACTCTCTCAATGCAACCAATATCATAAAGATTTTTCACTTCTCCTTCAATCAAGCCTAGACCTTTAATCTTAACAGAAGAATCAAATTCTCCTTCGTAACCAAAACTTGCCAGGAGTTGCATTCCCAAACAAATACCTAAGATAGGTTTTTTATAAGTAATAACTGCTTCAAATATGTTTTCTGTCCAACCATCAGCATTGAGTATTGACATTGCTTTTGAAAAGTTTCCTACTCCTGGTAAAACTAAACTTTTATATTTATATAAATCATTTGGATTTGTAATAACTTCATATTCAAATCCAAGACTATTAGTAGCATTCTCTACTGAAGCTATATTTCCTAAACCATATTTAATTATTCCTATCTTATCAATTATCATAATTTATTTTTTCTAAATTACCTTTCTTATCCTTTACTAAATTTCCGTTAAGATCCTTTTTAAACAGACTTTTATTTGTAAAACTATCGCAAATAGAAATAAATTCTTGAACACTCATATCAAGGGGTTGCAAAATCGAAGATAATTTCTTCCCTAAATATTTCCAAGGGAATTTCCCATCATTTACCAAAACAATTTTTTTAGCTTCATCTCTTGTTATTCTGCCTCTTCTAATATGAAGTGAAGCGATATCAGTTGCTCTTCCAAATCCAAATTTCAAAAACTTAAAATAATC
>CETG01078965.1_pt1 | contig 16376 bp, 14 predicted proteins | sample 361471 | NCBI WGS metagenome assembly CETG01 (sample SAMEA2622696, study PRJEB7988) | marine metagenome | isolation source: saline water (ENVO:00002010), including | reverse complement strand
AATTTTCATTCCTCTTAATTTTGGTTACTCCCTCAACAATGCTTGCAAGCCATATGTTTTTATCGAGGTCTTCAGAAATACTCTTTACATTGTTGTTGGATAAACCATTAGTTACATTAATATGGTCAGATAAATTTAAATTAGAATCTAATATATATACACCTTGATTTGTTGCTATCCATACGTTGTTTAAATGGTCTTGATAAATGTCATTTAAACCAGTAAATTGGAGATTTAATTTTTTATTAATATTAATTATTTGTTTAACGGCAGAAATTTCTAAAGTGTCAAAATAAATTAAGTCCAATGAGCTTTTATTACCAACAACCCATAATCGATTTTTTGAATCCATCATTACAGCTGTAATGTGATTGTGTTGAAGTCCAATTAATTTGTCGTAGGCTTGAAATTTAGCTTCAATTAATTGAGATGCACCAGATCCATTAAACCCAATCCATAAATTTTGTTCTTTATCAAAGAAAACGGTGTTAATTTCATTGGAAAGTAACCCATTTTCAATGGTTAATTTTTGAGCTCTTTTCCCATTGATTATTAAGGCGCCATTTTTTCTATTGGAAAGATAGATGGTACCTTTTTTTGAAACAACTACTCTGTTAAATTCTTCATTTAAAGGAGTTTGTTCTATAATTTTAGAATCTTTTAAAACAATTAGTTCATTAACAAATAAAATGAACATCTTGCCATTTATCCCCCATGAAATGTCTTTTATTTTTTTTCCTTTAAAAAGGTGTTTTGTGATCTCAAGATTTTTATTGAGAACAAAAAGCCCCTGGTCAGAAGTTATATAAATTAAATTTTTATAAATTTTTAACTGATAAAAAGTAGCTGCATTAGTTGAATTCAGTGAGATTTTATTAAGGAGTTCAATAGAATTATTTTTTCGTTGAAGATGTATAACCTCACCATTTTCTTCAAGAGCAATAACTCCACTGTCTAGTGAGCTTAATGCATGAATACTGCCCTTAATATTATCATCTTTATAAGCAACTACCGAATCTTCATTAATGCATGATATTCCATCGTATTTATGGCCTGTCCATATCTGCTTTTGAACATCTTCACAAATGGAAAGAACATGATTGTCCGCCAATTTATTTTTTTGACTATAATTTTTAAATTCAATACCATTGAATTTTGATGTGCCACCCTGTGTACCTAGCCAAATATAGCCCTTGGTATCTTGAAATATAGTATAAACTGTTGATTGAGGAAGCCCATCAGCAATAGTGTAGTTTTTAAAGTCGAAATGTTGGGCAAGTGAAGAATTTAGGACGATAAAACCAAAAGCTATGACTAAATATTTACGCATTATTTAAGCTGATTTTTTGGCAAATATATTGACTTCTAAGAATTAATTTTCATCAATTTCCTAACGTAATTTTTTTTGTTAATATTCCCTTATTGGTATTAATAGATAATAGGTAAATTCCAGGTGAAAGAGCTTTAAGATTAAGCACTGGATTGGCTGATTTAAAATCTCTTATCGTAGTTGTTTTTTCACCAATAAGGTTGTGAATATAAATTTCATTTATACTAATTAATGAGCTATGCGATATGGTAATAAAGCCTTTACTAGGATTGGGATATACGGACCATATATTGTCGTTAAAGTTATCTAATCCAACTGTGTAGACATAATTTAAAGAGGTATAAGTACAGCTGTCGGGGTTGATAATAGTAACTGTATAATTGCCACTACCTGATGGAAAATACACATTAGAATCCGCTCCTGAAATTGGGACATTGTTGTTGTTCCATTGATACTGCCAGCCATTTAAAGAGTTGGTGAAAAGTTCTAAAGAAGGATTGATGTCAATAGTTGGTAAAGGGAAGTTGGTGTCACAATAAGCAGCAAAAATAGTATCTGAAGATGCACCACAACCAAAATTATTAAATGCAATAACATGATAGTAACCTGATGATGTAATCGTATCAGTTGCAGAAGTATGACCGGACATAATGGTGTCATTGGCATACCACTGAAGTCCATATTGAGCCGAATCTGTACTTAAAACATATTGGGAAGAATTGTAATTTATATTGGGTTTGCCAGGGTAATCAAAAACCTCAATAGTGTCTATACTTTGAACAGAAGGCGAGGGGAGAATTTGTAAATAGTCAATTGTATATGATATGTCAGAGAAATTTCCTGCTGAGCAATTACTACATCCGTTAAAATTGATGTTGTGAGCTCCAATAAAATCATCCCCACCATAAGTAAACTCAGCAACATCATCTTGAGCAGCAGATTCATCTGCGTCATATACAGAAATTTCATATGTTTTGGTGGGGTCAAGATTAATATTCATAGTCCATGTTATTGGACCGCTGTTGTTGTATTCATAATTGGATTGATAGATTAGATTTCCATTTTCATAAAGGATAAAATAGGGGTCGGGTTGATTTCCATTGAATAATTCCCATCCCCAAGGAGCTCCGGTCCAGTCTTCAGTAACATCTTCAATTGTAACACTTGTTAGTGTGTATACATCAACAGTATCTAAATTGTTGTATCCTTCATAATATATGATGTACTGACCTGGAGAATTAAAATCTTGAGAGGGCGGATTTTCTTGATTGCTTGTGTTTCCATTGCTAAAATCCCAATTATAGGCAAATAGTCCAGGGTTGTTATTGGTAAAGTCTATAGAGACGGGAAAACATCCAGAGCTTGTGCTCATAGAAAAACCAGAATTACCAGATCCTGGGTTAGAAGATCCAACCTCCATGAATATATAAAATGAAATGGGTATGTTGTTAATAGTCTGACCAGAAGCAATTACATCACATAGTATGCTTACTTCTACATCATAATTTCCTGCAAGTAATGGAGTTCCGTAGATATTGATGCATCCATAGATATTGCTTTGAGGGTTGTAATTGCAACCACCAGCAGAATTATCACATTGCCAAGAGAGACCAACTGGTAAGGCTATGTTAACAATTTGAAAATTTGTTATCGTAGCTCCCATTGTGTCAAGTATCATTACAAATGTAACGTCCTCGCTATAGGCATTACTTACATAACCTGTTGGGAGTGTATCTGGATATATCCCAGGTTGAGTATAGGAATAATCAATGGTACACACTTGATTGTAGGAAGTGTTAAAAGAAAAAATTAGGAGTAGAGAAAATAAAAAGGAATAGATTGATTTCATTACAGTTATTTAGTCTTTCTACCTAAAGTTAAGAAAATAAAATCATTGATCTTAAGTGTTAGACTAGGTCTTATCAACAGAATTACATATTTCTAGTTTTAATAAACCCTTTAGATCCTCTAGATTTAAATAAAGCATTTCGTGTATTTGCCCATTGTAAAGAAATTTCAAATCCACCAAAACTAGCCTGGCTAATTTGAGAAACCGCTAGCTCATATAACAAGCCAATTTTATAACTTCCAAATTCAAGCATTAACTGCGGAGCAATAGCATCTTTTAATCTATGAATTAATCCAAATCCAAAATAAGATTCAGAATATATTCCAGTGTACTTAGTTCCATTTCTCAAACGTGCTTTCATCATGGCATTGATTAAAAATTGCTGATGAGGTCCTTGATTCATAAAAACAAATGATGCTGCAGAGGACCATTCCGATTTAGGGATGTCAATTTCTGCACCAGCATGTAAAATCAATTTTGCGTTTAGTTTGTCTTGATTCCCTGAAGAATATTTAAGTCTTGGTTGGGTAATGTGAAAAAATGCTGCGCCACCATATAGTTTGGTGATTTCATTTCGAACTAGTGCGTTCTTTTTACCTCTGTAATTGTAATAAATACCAGCACCAAAATCTTCATGAAAAAAAGAAGAGTTACCACTAAATTCATTGGAGTTGATGTCTTGATCAAAAGAAGTGCCATTAAATTGATTCCCCCAACTTAAACTAGCTATATTTCCACTTCTTTGAACTCCACCAATCTGTATTGCAGCAGAAACTGTTTGTCCTTCTGCAACAGGAATAATTCCAGAAACTGCAATATTTAACTGATTGATTCCAAATTGTCCTTCTCCAGCAATATCATTGTAAAATGACATTCCCAACCCTAAATAGCTATTTTGTTTCCCATTGTCGTTTTTAAGAAGGTTTAGGTCAAATGAAAATTGAGAAGTCATATATGATTTATCCACTCCAAGCCATTGATTTCTATTAGAAAGAGTTATTCTTTCCCATCCGTTAAATACACCAACTGTTGCTGGGTTAATTAGTTGAGGAACAAAAGTGCTTTGAGCAAAATGGATATCTTGAGCAAAAGAATTAATGCATAATATACATGAAATTATATGTAAAAGATGTTTCATTTATCTTACAAGAGTTATGGTTCCTTTTTTTACTTCTGACTTCCCATCATTATATATGACATTTACTTTGTAAACATATACTCCAGAGTTAACTTGTTGATTGTTAAAAGTACCATCCCAAAGATAGGATGATGATTCTGAATTGAACATTACTTGTCCCCATCTATTGTATATAGTAAGATTGAATTTAGCAACATCACCTCCAACAAAAATATCAAGCAGATCATTATTAAAATCTCCATTTGGTGAAAATGCTGATGGTATATTAACACCATCATATGTAGGGGTGGGGGGGTCTTCTTCTAATCTAAAATGTGCAGTTATGGTTTGAGCGCCAGATGCCAAAAAGTTTGTTTCAATAGAATCAATAGCAGGATTTATAACTTCAGAAATAGATGACTCCCAGTAATCAAAAGTGTATCCGTTGTTGGCATTTGCTCTTAAAAGAATATCAATATTTCCATAATAAGTTCCAGTAAATGGATAGCTGGGAAGCCATATAGAATTGGCTTTAATTTGCCCTGAAAGCGGAGGGTCAACTTCAAATATAAGTTCATGGGGTCCCGAAAGGTTGTAGCAATCTATCATTCCTTGAGTTATTGCTATACATCTATCGTTAATGAAATCTTTTAGGTTTTGGACATTGTTATTCCAAGTTGTTATGCTGCCTCCCCATTTAGCCACTTGACCTGGCATTTCTGGTTCAATAAGTGCAATTAAACTATCTAGGTGAGCAATCATATAATCACAACTGTAGACGGTATTTCCCAAATCAATAAATCGAGAAATGTAAAATTGTTCAAAAACGGGGTTATCCATTAACTTAATCAAAATTTCTGTATGTCCTTGTCCTCCAGGATTTGGTAATGTTTCAGGATTACAGGGATCTGCATTTGCTGTTTCATCTGGGATACCAGTATAGTTGATGTAATGACCAAATGTAGCATCCATATCCCATAAAGCGTATCTCCATTTCTTCTTATCTCCGCTTGGATCTAATCCTCTCCACCATGCAGTATTCCAGTTTAACCAGTCCATAGAAACAATATAGCTGTTTAGACAAAAATAGTCGACTAAGCTTTTCCAGTTGTAAAGACTATCAACATAGTCAAAATTTGCTTGAATCGACATATCGTTAGTTTGTATGTAGTTCAAAAGCGTATTCCAGTCAGTTTGGGCATTAGGAGCACCAAATTGTTCCCAAGTTGCCCCCCATGTTTTTAAAAATTGAATATATTCAGGACTATTAGAATATTTTTCATCTTGACCATAATATCTTCCAAGAAAATCATCGTCATCTACTTTCTCACGAACTTCATAGACTCCCCAATATTCTCCATTAACATAAAGGATACAAGGTTCATAAGATCTTTCATCTAAACGTAATCCTCCAACTTGAGAAAGAGAATGAACATAAGCATCTCTAATATGAGCACCTCCATTTTCAAAAGAAATATTGTCATTCGCAGCTGCCTTAATGATTAAACGTTGGTACCTGTCTCTGTCTTTGCCTCTGAATATGGGATGTTTAATTGCATAATTGTATCCAAGTTGATCTCTCATTATAAAATCAATACCTCTCTGATCATATGCCCAGCTATCGTTACCGTGTTTGTTGTAATCTCCAGCACCTTCATCAATTAAAATTCCATCACTTCCAAAATATTCAATAGCACCTTTAAAATTTGCACTAAATGAATTTGGATGTTGATCAGTAATAAAACTCATTATATCATCTCCACATATATTGATTATTGGAATGGTGTGAGTTGCATTAATAAAGTAAGTATTGGTTTCAATGAAGCTGTTTGGGGTATTTCCAGCAGAGCTTATTGCTATTGCTCGAATGGTAGTTGTTGAAGAAATAGAAATTGGGCCACTAGCAACAGTTGACCCTACGTTAGGACTTGTTCCATCAGTTGTGTAATGAACAGTTGTGTTGGGATCCGGACAAGAAATTGTTAATGAAATAGTACTCGAATGGTAACCAGGTGCTAAATCAAATATGGGGGTTGTTGGATATTCTAAAGAAGGAAGGGAGTTTGCAGCATTAGGAGAGGGATTGGTAAAAAGTGACCATGTTGCCCCACCATCAGAAGATCTTCCTCTAGAATGATCTAATTGGCAGGGAATCATCTGAATCTGATCAACAATTAGAGCAGCTGGATCAGAGAGAATAATTTCTTCAGGTTTTGTTTGAGTAAGTTTAAATGAGGTGTGAATAATTCCTCCAGAAAATTCGTCTCTTCCTGAGCATACTATCATAATTCTCCCACCAGCCGCTACTGTTCCAGAGGGTATTTGAAATTTTATTAAATCTGAAGGTTTGTCGGAAAGATACCACCCAGTTAAATCGACAGGGCTTGTGGTTGGGTTATAGATTTCAATCCAATCTTCATTGTTTCCAAAGTTGTCTGAGTAATGAGAAATGTTTGAAGCAGAGTATTCATTAATAACCACTTGTGCTTTTAAAACCAAAGAAAAAAATAAAAATAAGGAAAGAGCTACTAAATTTTTCATTGATGATTATGGATTAGTTGGGGGTTATGTAGTTAGGCTGAAATTATTTTATTACTCTTTTTATGTAAATATACTATTAATTTAAAATTAAATTAATTGGGGAAAACACTCATAAATTTAACATGTAATTTAGCACTAATGTACTTGTGCCCTTTTATTTGGAGAGAAATGGATTTTAAAATTTGGTCAAGATGATTGTCTGAACATTGATTTAGATTGTCTTCAATGCTAAACATTTTCCAAAAACTTTCAATAAAAGCTATTTTTTCGAATCTTGACATAATATTTTATACGTATTTCTAAAAAAAAAGATATCACTTTGTTGTAAAGACTCTTTTTAATCGAAAATGTTGTCTGGTTAGAGCAGTTGAAATAAAAAATTATAAATCTGCAAGCAAGGTTTCTACCTTATTTTGAGTTAGTTTGGCTAGTTGATCAGCAGAGTCATTAGGGTAGTCTAATGGATCAATTGGATTGCCAAAATTCACTTGAATTTTATATGGACGCAATTTAAAACTGTTTGGTGGATTTACTTCTAAAGTTCCTTTTATTGCAACAGGTATTATTTTGATATTGCTATTTTTCGCAATAATAAAACTCCCTCTTTTAAACAGTTTAATTTTTCCGTTTTTTGAACGAGTTCCTTCTGGAAAGGTAATCACATTTCTGCCACTTAAAATAAGCTTTCCTGCTTTTTTCATACTTTCCATTGCTTTTTCAGTATTGGATCTGTCAATAAAAATCATTCCAGCAGCAGAAACATACCAGCCAATAAAAGGGATTTTCTTAAGTTCTTTTTTAGCAATAAAATGTATGGGATCATTTAATGACATAAATAGTGCTGGTATATCATACATTGATTGGTGATTGGCACAAAAAATAACGGGTTCTTTAAGGTCCGAAATTCTGTCTTTGTTGTATGTTTTAAGAGATGAAAAAACAATTGCAAACAGTAATCTAGACCAAATATTTTTAGCAATCCAAAAAGAAAAACGCTTAGAAATAAGTAAAGCTATGGTGGCTAAAATTCCAGAAACAATAATGGCTAAGCAAATTAAAATCCATTGAATTAAATTAATCAACTTCCACATGCTTGCCAATTGGATTTTTTACAAATTCTTTTATTTATTCGTATCTAAAACCTTATCCGAATGATACTCTCCAGCATCAAGTTTTCCTTTTATCTCTTTAAAAACTTTAATGGTGTAATTTACATCTTCTATTGAATGAGAAGCGGTAGGTATTAATCTTAGTAAAATCATTCCCTTAGGAACAACTGGATACACAACGATTGAGCAAAATAAGCTGTGATTTTCTCTAAGATCGAAAGTTAAATTGGTAGCTTCACCTAAAGTTCCACTTAACATCACTGGAGTTACACAAGAATTGGTATTTCCAAGGTTGAATCCAGATTCTTTTAGTCCATTTTGAAGAGCATTGGTAATTGTCCAAAGTTTTTCTCTTTGCTCAATACCTTTTAACAACTCTAAACGCTTAAGTGCTCCAACAACAAGAGGCATAGGTAACGATTTGGCAAAAATTTGAGATCTCATGTTGTATGCTAAGTAGTTGATAATGTCATCATTACTACAAACAAATGCTCCAACACTAGCCATTGATTTGGCAAATGTTCCAAAAAGAACATCTATTTCGTCTTGCACACCTTGATATTCACCAGCACCTTGTCCTTTTTCACCTAGTGTTCCAAATCCATGAGCATCATCAACAAATAATCTGAACTGGAATTTTTCAGATTTTCTATACTCAATAATTTCTTTTAATTTACCTTGATCACCACTCATTCCAAAAACACCTTCCGTAACTACTAAAATACCTCCCCCAGATTCTTGAGCAAGCTTAGTAGCAGTAACCATTTGTTTTTCGAAGCTTTCCATGTCATTATGTTTGAAAACCTTACGTTTCCCTTGATGAAGACGGACTCCATCTACCATGCAAGCGTGAGATTCACTATCGTAAACAATGACATCATTTCTGTCAACAAGAGCTTCAATTGCAGACATACAACCTTGGTACCCAAAATTAAGTAGGTAGCAGGCTTCTTTGTCCATAAAATCTGCCAGTTGCTGTTCTAATTTTTCATGTTCACTTGTTTGTCCTGACATCATTCTTGCACCCATTGGATATCCTAATCCCCATCTTTCTGCAGCATCAGCATCTGCTTTTCTAATTTCTGGTAGATTAGAAAGCCCTAGATAGTTGTTGATACTCCATGTAAGCACTTCTTTGCCTTTGAAGGTCATTTTGGGGGCAATATCCCCTTCAAGTTTAGGGAAGGTAAAATAGCCGTGTGATTCTTTAGCGTGTTGTCCCAATGGACCCCTGTTAGCTTTTATTTTGTCAAAAATATCAGTCATGTTCTTTTTTTCTGTAAGTCGTGTTTATTGTAATAAAGTATATAAACTTATATAAGGGGCAAAAGTAGTATACTTATATATGTTGCACAATACAAAAGCTATTTTTTATTAACATCTTTAGAATTCAATCTATACTACAATTTTATTTTCATTCATTCGTTAAATGAAAAAAATTATATTTGCAATCCAATGAAAAGAATTCTTTCTATACTGTTTGTTGTTGCTTTTTTAATTAGCTGTTCTGAGTACAATAAGGTTGTTAAAGGTACTGATTACAATCTTAAATATGAGAAAGCTGTTGAGTATTATCAAAATGGTGATTGTTTCAAAGCGCTTCCACTTTTTGAGGAACTAATGTCTTATTTTAGAATGACTGACAAGGGTGAGGATGTATATTACTATTATGCCAAAACTCAGTATTGTATGAAAGATTATTATTTAGCTGGGTATTATTTTAAACGATTTTCAAAAAACTTCCCCAACAGTAATCGAGCTGAGGAGTGTGCTTTTAACAGTGCTGTTTGTTATATGAAAAATTCGCCTGATTTTTATTTAGATCAGTCCGATACTTACAATTCAATTGATGAATTTCAACTTTTCATGAACAGATATCCTGAAAGCTACTTGGTAGATAGTTGTAATACATTGATTAAAGATTTGCGATCTAAGTTGGAGCTAAAAAGTTTCGAAAAGTCCAATTTATATTTTAAAATGGAAAAGTATAGATCTGCTATAATTGCCTATAATTCTACTTTAGAGAAGTTCCCTGATACTCAATTCAGAGAAGAAATACTTTTTATGATTGTTAAGGCGAACTTTATGTTTGCTTCCAACAGTGTAGAGTCAAAAAAAGTAGAAAGATTTGAGGCAACTATCGATTCTTATCTTACCTTTGTGGACTCTTTTGAAAAAAGTAGTTATTTAAAGACCGCAGAGTCCTATTATAACTCATCAATAAGAGAAATTGAAAAACAGAATAATTTAAATTAGAATGGCATATAGAGATAACACTGCTGAAAGAACAACTATTACAAGAGATTTAAGAGAAATGGAAAAGCCTCTTGGTAATGTTTACGAAACTATTGTTCTACTTTCTAAAAGATCTAATCAGATTAATTCTGAGCTTAAAGAAGAGCTTTCTCAAAAACTAGATGAATTTGCTTCTACTACTGATAATTTGGAAGAAATATTTGAAAATCGTGAGCAAATTGAGGTTTCTAGGTTTTATGAGCGTTTACCAAAGCCTGGCGCCATTGCAATGCAAGAATTAGAATTGGATTCATTGTTTTGGAGACAGCCAGAAAAAGAAGAAAATTAATTTCCTAAGCATGCTGAATGGGAAGAACGTACTTCTCGCTGTAACAGGTAGTATTGCTGCTTACAAATCAGCTTTAATTGTAAGAGAATTTATTAAAAAGGGCGCAAATGTTAAAGTCATCATGACCGATTCCTCTTGCGAATTTATTACTCCACTAACACTTTCTACATTGTCTAAAAATCCTGTTGTAAAGGATTTTGTTAAGGATCTTGATAGTGGTGTTTGGAACAATCATGTAGACTTAGGTTTATGGGCAGATTTTATGCTTATTGCACCTTCTACCGCCAATACTCTTGCAAAATTAGTTGGCGGTAATGCGGATACTTTTCTTCTTGCTACTTATTTATCTGCCAGATGTCCTGTCTTTGTTGCACCAGCTATGGATCTAGATATGTTTAAGCACCCATCAACACAAAATAATTTAGAGGTGCTTAAAAGTAGAGGTGTTATGGTAATTCAACCCGAATATGGAGAATTAGCTAGTGGGTTAGAAGGTGAGGGTAGATTAGCAGAGCCTGAAAATATTATCTCTTTTATTCATGATTATTTTTTGGATTTGGCTTCACTTAGGGGAAAGAAAATTCTCATTACAGCAGGGCCTACTTATGAAGCTATTGACCCGGTTCGTTTTATTGGAAACCACTCATCTGGTAAAATGGGTTTCGCAATAGCAGAGATTGCAGCTTCAAGAGGAGCGGAAGTTGTTTTAGTTTCCGGGCCTGTTTCATTACCTTCACCTGATAATGTTGAAAGAATTGACGTTACATCCGCTAGTGATATGCTTGAGCAAGTTTCTAAGCAATATGCTCATTGTGATGTTGTAATTATGGCTGCTGCAGTAGCTGATTATGCAGTTCAACAGCCATCTGCATCTAAAATCAAAAAAAATACTAGTGTTTTTAGTTTAGAACTTGAAAAAACTAAAGATATTTTGCATTTTTTAGGAGAGAACAAAAATAAGCAATTGCTTATTGGGTTTGCGCTTGAAACAGATAATGAAGTTGAAAACGCTAAGAAGAAATTAAAAGCTAAAAATTTGGATGCTATTGTTTTGAATTCTTTAAATGACAAAGGTGCAGGTTTTGCAACAGATACTAATCAAATTACTGTTATTAAAAGAAATAATAAAATGATTAGTTTTGAGTTAAAGCATAAGCTAGATGTTGCTAAAGATATTTTGGATGTAGCCGAAAGCATGTTATGATAAGAAAATTCGTATCTATACTTTTTTGTTTTGCTTGCATTTCAGTTGGTTCACAGGAGCTAAACTGTCAAGTGTCTGTAATTGCTCCAACCCTTCAAAGTAACCCTGCTAATCAGGAGATTATAGAGTCTTTACAATCCTCTGTTTTTGAATTTGTTAATAATACAAAATGGACAAACGATCAGTTTAAACTCCATGAAAGAATAGAGTGTAATATTTTAATTAATATTCAAGATAAGATTTCTAGTGATGAATTTAGGGGAAGTATTCAAATTAGCTCTTCTAGACCTGTTTTTAATTCAAGTTACAAAAGCAGGTTGTTCAATTACAGTGATCCCAATTTACAGTTTAGGTATTTAAGAAATACAGCAATAATTTTTAAGCCAGATAATCACTTTGATAATTTAGCTGACGTTTTAGCTTTTTATATTTATATGATTATCGGCTATGATTACGATTCTTATTCTTTAGAAGGTGGAACACCTTATTTTAACAAAGCAATGCAAATAGTGTCGAATTGTCAAAATGCTCCTGAACCTGGATGGAAACCTAGTGAAGGCAATAGAAACAGGTATTGGTTGATTCAAAATGCTACACAAGCATTATTTAAGCCTTTAAGACAATGCTATTATGATTTTCATAGAAAAGGATTTGACAACTCTTATGAAAATAGAGAGGAAAGCCTAACTGCAATTTTTAATGCTTTGCAATTGCTAGAGTCTATCCATAAAGCCAGACCAAATTCATTTAATATTCAACTTTTTTTTACTGCTAAGAATGATGAGGTGGTAAGTCTTTTTTCACCTGTTCAAACTGACCTAAGAATGAGGGTTTATAACCTTTTGGTAAAGTTGGATCCAGGAAATATTTCTAAATACAATAAAATTAAATCGGGAGCTAAATTATGATGAATTTTTGTGGTTTGGGAGTTGCATTAGTAACTCCGTTTAATGAAAATGGATTAGTTGATTATAGTGGACTTCAAAAATTAGTAGAGCACCAAATAACTAATGGTACAGACTATTTAGTGGTTCAAGGTACTACAGGAGAATCAGCTACATTGTCTTCACAAGAGAAAAAAGCAGTGTTGGATTTTATTATTGAAGTAAATGCTAAAAGACTTCCAGTAGTTTTAGGCTTAGGTGGAAATAATACTAAGAATTTATCCGATCAATTACAGCAATTTAATTCCAATGATATTGATGGGATTTTGTCTGTTAGCCCATATTACAATAAACCATCTCAAAAAGGAATAATTGAGCATTATAAAACAATAGCCTCTGCTACAGATTTACCTATAATTCTCTATAATGTTCCTGGAAGAACAAGTAGTAATCTTCTTGCTGAATCAACTTTAGAGTTAGCTCATGAAGTAGAAAACATTGTAGCTGTTAAGGAAGCTTCTGGTGATTTAGAGCAAATTATGACGTTGATTAATCAACGTCCTAAAGACTTTTTGGTTCTTTCAGGAGATGATGCCCTTACATTAGCTCATCTTGCTGTTGGTGGCCATGGAGTTATTTCTGTTGTGGCAAATGCTTTTCCAAAAAGATTTTCAACATTAGTACATGCTGCAATTAATGGAGATTATAATTTAGCTAGAGAAAAACACTTCGAGTTGTTTGAGATTATTCAACATCTTTTTGCTGACGGTAATCCCGGTGGGATTAAACATGTACTTAAGTTACTGGGCATTTGTGGAGATTCTGTTAGACTTCCTTTGGTTAAGGTAAACTCTCAAACTGCAGATAATCTCTACAGGCTTACGGCAAATCTAGGAGAGAAAGTAATCTAGTGCTCCAAAATTTTAAATTGAATATGATTGCTTTTAACAGAGTTTTCTAAGATTTTTATGATGTTTATTGGGCATTCAAGATGAATAATGCTTTCAATGTTAAGCTCTTGGAAAACTATTTTAAGTTGTAGTTTTTTAATCATACTCATCACTTTATTCATTTGGGCATAATTAAACCTAAGCTCATATAAAATAGTAATTTCTTTTTTTGTTAATGTATTATTTACAATGGCTTGTTTTGTTACTTCTTTAAAAGCTTTTATTAATCCACCAACTCCTAATTTTACTCCTCCAAAATAACGAATAACGATACATGCACAGTAAGTGATTTCAAAACTCTCTAGCTGGCCTAAAATTGGTTTCCCTGCACTATTGGTTGGTTCTCCATCATCATTAACCCGATAGTTTGATCCATCTGCAAGTGTTTTATATGCATAGCAAAAATGTCTTGCATCATTATACTGTTCCTTAAAGGAATTAAGTTTTTTTGTGAAGTCTTCATCTGATGAAATAGGAAAAAGGTGAGCAATGAATTTACTTCCTTTTTCTTTTAACTCACTAGTAGATGTTGTTTCTATGGTCTTGTAGCTATCCAACGTTAAATAATTGAAGAAGCTCTTTTGCAAATGTGATTAAAGAAATGGCAATTACCGCTAGAGCTATCCCTAACCAATTGCTTTTTGAAAGGTGTTCTTTAAAAAGTAGTATTCCTGAAGTTGCTGTTAGAACAATAACTCCCATATTAACAATTGGAAAAACTTGTGAGCTTTCAAAAATTCCTGAAGATAAAGCTTCTACAAAAAAGAATAGTGTAAAGTAATTGGGGATTCCAAGTATTATTCCCCAAATTATGTTTTTAGTTCTAAATGTATGTTGCCCTTTAAATATTTGGTAGGTAAGAAAAACACCACCAAAAAGAGCAGCAATAAAAAAGGTAGTAGCAAAAAATGTATTATTATTGGTTTCATTTAATGAAATTTCTTGTGCCCATTTTAGTGTGCTGTCAGCTATTCCTTGACCAATGAAAATTAGAATAATTATAAAGAGATATTTCTTTTCAAAAGATAGTTTTCCATTTTTAGAACAGGAAAAATAAATAGCTAAAATAGCCAATATTACACCACTTAATTTAATAAGGTTTTTGTCTTCATTAAATATAAAAAGCCCAACAATAACAGGTATAATCATGGACATTTTATTGGAAACTGTAGTGATTGAAATTCCAATTTTCTGAGTTCCAAATGCTACAAGATTAAAGGTGATAATAAAGAGAACTCCAATTATTAGCGCTTGAAAAATGAATTCCGAATGAATTACATTACCTATTGAGAAATTACTAATTGAGAAATTTTTATCAGCAAATAGTGCTAAAAAACCAGCTGTAATGTAGTTTACAATTATGGCTTGTAGGTTATTTATTTTAAAAAGCTCAAAGTATTTAAAAATAATGAGCATTGAAGAGAAAGTTATTATTGTAAGTATAATATCAATCATGGATTTTTAAAAATGGTTATTTCATCTTCTCCAAACATTGTATTGGAAGTTGGTTCTACAAGTAATTTTGGAGCTTTTATTCCATTTATAAAATAGTTGTTTCCGGTTAGAACTCTTGCTTCGTCCCATGTGTTTTGCTCAATAAAATAATTTATTGTAGAGGCTCCTCCTTCAATAATTACAGACTGTATGCTCAACTCATGCATTATTAGTAGAATATCATTAATGCTGTTATTGGGTTTAAATTTTATATAATTGATTTTTCCTTTCACTTCACTTTTTAAGCTGTTTAATATATACAAAGGGTATTCATCATTAATTATTTTTGAATTAGGATTGATAGTAAGTTTAGAATCTATAATAAAGCGAGTGGGATTTTTGCCCACAACAGCTCTTGTTGTAAGAGATGGGTTGTCGTTTTTAATGGTGTTTTTACCCACTAAAATAGCATCTTCCTCAGCTCTCCAACGATGGGTAAGCTGTTGAGTTGTTTTGGTGGTAATCCAATTAATACCCTGTTTGTTGTTTTTTCTTTCTCGATCAATAAAATGATCTTTTGTTTGAGCCCATTTTAAAATAATATATGGTCTTTTGTTTTTATGGTAACAAAGAAATCTTTTGTTGAGCTCTTTGCATTCTTTTTCTAAAACACCTTCAATCACTTCAATGTTAGCATTCTTAAGTTTTTCAATTCCTTTTCCATTGACTTTTGAAAATGGATCTCTGCATCCTATAACTACTTTAGGGATTTTATTTTTTATGATTAAATCCGAACATGGTGGTGTCTTTCCAAAATGTGAACAAGGTTCTAGGGAAACGTAGAGTGTAGAAGAGATAAGTTCGGATTTGTTTTTTACATTTTTGATGGCATTGACTTCAGCATGGTTTTCACCACATTTTTGATGATATCCCTCTGCAATTATGACCCCATTTTTATTTACAATAACACAACCCACCATAGGATTAGGAGATGTATGTCCAAGACCTAATTCTGCTAGTTCTAGGCATCTTGACATGAATATTTCATCTGAAATCATGCTACTAATTTAAAATTAAGTGATGACTTTCTTTTTAAGAATTTGATTTTCTTTATCTATAATTAATTGTCTAGGTTAAAATATGTGTTAAAGTTTGAATTTCAGTAGTAAAACACTACATTTGCAACCCAATTTATAAACCTGACGGTTCAGGTATGTTAAACACTCTCGAAATAACCGTAATTCGAGATACAATTAAAATTAGCCATATGGCCGAATCAAAAGATAAAAAAGCTACTGCTAAAAAGGAGTCTTCTCCAGCAAAAGCTACAGCTGCAAAGAAAACCACAACAGCTGCAAAGAAAACTACAACAGC
>CETG01100077.1_pt1 | contig 16391 bp, 10 predicted proteins | sample 361471 | NCBI WGS metagenome assembly CETG01 (sample SAMEA2622696, study PRJEB7988) | marine metagenome | isolation source: saline water (ENVO:00002010), including | reverse complement strand
GAACAGCACTCCGAGGGCTTGAAGGTCATGGTGATCGACGATTCGAAGACGATTCGTCGCACCGCTGAAACCCTGCTGAAGAAAGTAGGTTGCGATGTCATCACCGCTGTTGACGGTTTCGATGCGCTCGCCAAGATTGCAGATACTCATCCTCGTATCATCTTCGTCGATATTATGATGCCCAGGCTGGACGGTTATCAGACCTGTGCACTGATCAAGAACAACAGTTCCTTCAAGTCGACGCCGGTGATCATGCTGTCTTCCAAAGATGGCCTCTTCGACAAGGCGAAAGGGCGTATCGTCGGGTCCGATCAATACCTCACCAAGCCGTTCAGCAAAGAAGAGCTGCTAGGCGCAATCAAGGCGCACGTCCCTGATTTCGCGCCGGTGGAACAAGCATCCTGAAGTTCGGCATTGTTTGCCGCTGAAGCCTTCCTATGGAGAAATCATGGCTCGCGTTCTGATTGTTGATGATTCACCGACAGAAATGTACAAGCTCACCGCCATGCTGGAGAAGCACGGGCATGTGGTGCTCAAGGCCGAGAACGGGGCTGATGGTGTTGCTCTGGCTCGCCAGGAAAAACCGGATGCCGTGCTGATGGATATCGTCATGCCCGGGCTGAACGGATTCCAGGCCACGCGCCAGCTGACCAAAGATTCTGAAACCAGTCACATTCCGGTGATCATCGTTACCACCAAGGATCAGGAAACCGATAAGGTCTGGGGCAAGCGCCAGGGCGCCAAGGATTACCTGACCAAGCCAGTGGACGAGGCGACATTGCTGAAAACCCTGAATGCCGTTCTGGCGGGCTGACGCCGGGGTAGCCAACACTCGGACAAAGGGACGTGGCCAGCATGGCTGACATGCCAACGCCGTTTCAGCACCTGCTGGAGCTAGATAGACAATGCCGCATGCATGCGGCAGGCCTGCCTTCACAGCAGGAAGCCGTACAGACCTGGGGAGGGATCGGCTTCCGCATGGGTGGACGCTTGTTCGTCGCGCCGATGGGCGAGGTCAGCGAGATCCTGCACGAGCCGCGATATACCTTGTTGCCAGGCGTCAAGAGCTGGGTGAAGGGTGTGGCAAACGTTCGCGGCAGGCTGCTGCCGGTGATGGACCTGTGTGGCTATTTCGGGCTGGAACTATCGGCCTTGCGCAAGCAGCGCAGGGTGCTGGTGGTAGACCATCAGGAAGTATTCGCTGGGCTGACCGTCGACGAAGTGTTCGGCATGCAGCATTTTCCGGTAGAGGCCTTCTCGGAGGAGCTGCCACCGATCGAGGCGTCGATTCAACCGTTCATTCACGGTGTCTTCCAGCGCGAGCAACCCTGGCTGGTCTTCAGTCCGCACGCACTGGCTACGCATCAGGCGTTTCTAGACGTCGCTTATTAGTTGTAGGTGGGTCGACCTAGGTCGGCCTTTTGGTTCTTGGATGGAAGCGCACGGGGGTCCAGGCGGGGGCCGGATAATGAACAAGATGAATGCTAGTGCTTTGTTGAGCGGGGTGCGCAGCAATACGCTGATCACCGGCCTGTTTGTCGTGTTGATCGTATCGATCGTGTTGTTGTTCGCGAACTTCGCGTACGTCAATACGCAAGCCGATCATGACAACGAGTACATCGCTCACGCGGGAGAGCTACGCGTACTGTCCCAGCAGATCGCCAAGGATGCCGTGGAAGCGGCGACGGGCACCCAGGAGGCGTTCGCGTCCCTGAAGCAGGCCCGTAACGAGTTCGAGCGACGTTGGGGGTATCTCGCCCAGGGTAACGAAAGCATCGGGCTGCCTGCGGTGCCCGAATCGCTGCGTGCCGAGGTCAACGCGGTGGAGCAGGACTGGAACACTCTGCGCCGTGACACGGACGCGATCCTTTCCAGCGAGCAGACGGTACTGTCTCTGCATCAGGTGGCCAGCACTCTCGCCGAAACCATCCCGCAGCTGCAGGTAGAGTACGAGGAGGTCGTCGATATTCTGCTTGAAAGCGGCGCGCCGGCTGCCCAGGTCTCGGTGGCCCAGCGTCAATCGCTGCTGGCCGAACGTATTCTCGGTTCGGTGAACAAGGTACTTTCCGGTGATCAGGACTCGGTTCAGGCAGCTGATATGTTCGGCCGGGACGCCAGCCTGTTCGGTCGCGTACTGAACGCGATGATCGAAGGCAACGTCGCCATGGGCATCAGTGCGGTGGCTGACGAAGAGGCACTGGACCGTCTTGCGGAGATCTCCGAGCTGTTCCAGTTCGTATCGGGTTCCGTGGACGAAATTCTGGAAACCTCGCCAGAGCTGTTCCAAGTCCGCGAGTCGGCAAACAGCATCTTCGAGGTTTCGCAGACGCTGCTGGACAAGACCTCTGCCCTTTCCCAAGGTTTGCAGAACCGTGCTGATGCACGTTATCTGAACACCATTATCGGTTACGTACTGGGTGCGCTTGCACTGGCATCGATCATCCTGATCGGCTTGGTAATGGTTCAGGAAACGCGTCGCCGCTTGAGCGAAACCGCCGAGAAGAACGAGCGCAACCAGGCGGCGATTCTGCGACTGCTCGATGAGATCGGTGACCTTGCTGACGGTGACTTGACGGTAGCCGCAACCGTAACCGAAGACTTCACTGGTGCGATCGCGGACTCGATCAACTACTCCATCGACCAGCTGCGCGATCTGGTAGCAACCATCAACCAGACGGCGGTACAGGTATCGGGCGCAGCCCAGGAGACCCAGGCGACGGCAATGCATCTTGCCGAAGCGTCCGAACACCAGGCACAAGAGATTGCCGGTGCGTCGGCGGCAATCAACGAGATGGCCGTTTCCATTGACCAGGTATCGGCAAACGCTGCGGAATCGTCCGCGGTAGCAGAACGCTCGGTAGCCATCGCCAACAAGGGCAACGAGGTCGTACACAACACCATTACCGGCATGGACAACATCCGTGAGCAGATCCAGGACACGTCCAAGCGGATCAAACGTCTCGGTGAGTCTTCCCAAGAGATCGGCGACATCGTAAGCCTGATCAATGACATTGCCGACCAGACCAACATCCTTGCACTCAACGCGGCGATCCAGGCCTCCATGGCGGGCGACGCGGGACGTGGCTTCGCGGTGGTTGCGGACGAAGTACAACGTCTGGCGGAACGTTCCTCGGCTGCAACCAAGCAGATCGAAGCGCTGGTCAAGACCATTCAGACCGACACCAACGAAGCGGTCATCTCGATGGAGCAGACCACTTCCGAGGTGGTCCGCGGTGCGCGTCTGGCACAGGATGCCGGGGTAGCACTGGAGGAGATCGAAAAGGTATCCAAGACCCTCGCGGCGCTTATCCAGAACATCTCCAACGCAGCTCGTCAGCAGGCTTCGTCTGCCGGTCATATTTCCAACACCATGAACGTGATCCAGGAGATCACCTCGCAGACCTCGTCGGGTACCACCGCTACGGCCAAGAGCATTGGTAATCTGGCCAAGATGGCCAACGAAATGCGCCATTCCGTTTCGGGCTTCACCCTGCCGGATACGCCGGATCAGGCCTGACTTGACGAGAGTGCGGCAGTCAAGTGATGGCTGCCGCCGAGGATCACGAGCGAGGGGCAGGGCATGCAGCCAAGGTTTGACTGGGCACTGGAGCCCTTGGCCGATATGTCGCCGGCGGAGTTCCATGACTGGCAGACGCTCCTCGAGGAGCGTTCCGGAATGGTCGTCAGCGAGCACAGACGCAGCTTCCTGCAGACCAATCTGAGCGCACGTATGCGTGAAGTCGGGGCGGCCGACTATGCCAGCTATTACCGGCAAGTCACTTCCGGCCCTCGCGGTGCAGTTGAGTGGTCGACCCTCATGGACCGCCTGACAGTGCAGGAGACGCGCTTCTTCCGCCATCCTGCTTCGTTCGCGCTGCTTGAGAGTCACCTGCGGCACCGGCTGGAAGAAGGCTCGCTCGCTCGCCCTCTGGCGCTTTGGAGCGTCGGCTGTGCAAGCGGAGAGGAAACCTATTCACTGGCGATGATCGCGGATCAGTTGCTGGCTGACAGCGACTCCGGACATGGCTTCGGTGTAACGGGAACCGATATCAGCCTGAATGCGCTAGCCAAGTGCCGTGCCGCAGTCTACGGCGCCCGCAGACTGGAACAGGTGACGCCAGCGTTGCGCGATCGCTACTTCCAGCCTTCGGTCGACGATCGCTTTCAAGTCATCCCCGCCCTGGCCGCGCGAGTGTGCTTTGCGCGGCTCAATGTGCTGGAACTGGCGAATTCGCCGCTTTCCGGCATGGACGTCATTTTCTGTCAGAACCTGTTGATCTATTTCCGCCGCTGGCGCCGCAGAGAGATCCTCAATCGCTTGGCCGAGTGCCTGGCGCCGGGGGGATTGCTGGTGATTGGGGTCGGGGAAATAGTCGGTTGGCAGCATCCGGATCTGGTTCCGGTTGCCAACGATCAGGTTCTGGCCTTTACCCGGAAAAGTTTATGAGCGGAGTCGCTATGGGTGATCGGCACGATTATGTCGCCCTGGAGTGGGTGAAAGGCGAGATTGCCGAAACGCTTAAGCAGGCGCGTCAGGCGCTGGAGGCGTTCGTCGAGAATCCGCAGGACTCGACTCGGATGCGCTTCTGCCTGACCTACGTGCACCAGGTCCATGGCACTCTGCAGATGGTCGAGTTCTTCGGCGCGGCGCTGCTTGCGGAAGAAATGGAGCAACTGGCAAGGGCCCTGCTGGAAGAGCGGGTGGCCAACCAGGGTGAAGCGCTCGAGGTCATGATGCAGGCCATCCTGCAGCTGCCGGCCTATCTGGACCGTATCCAGAGCGCGCGCCGCGATCTGCCGATGGTGGTCCTGCCGCTGCTCAACGACCTTCGCGCCGCGCGTGGCGAGAAACTGCTGTCGGAGACCAGCCTGTTTTCTCCAGATCTGTCGGGGCGGACGCCCGCGCTTTCGCAGGAGTCGGTGGAGCGTTTGCGCACCCAGGAGCTGCCAGCGTTGCTACGCAAACTGCGGCAGATGCTGCAGGTCGCTCTGGTCGGCGTCATTCGCAATCAGGACCTGCCGACCAACCTCGGTTACATGGCTCGGGTGTTTGCCCGTCTGGAAACCTTGTGCCAGAACGCTCCGCTGGCTGCCCTGTGGCAGATTGCTTCGGGGATGGTCGAGGGGCTGGCCAGCGGCGGCGTGACCAACGGTACCTCGGTCCGCACCTTGCTGCGCCAGGTGGACAAGCAGCTAAAGCGATTGGTTGAGGAGGGTGCCGATGGTTTCAATCAGGCTGCTCCGGACGAGCTGATCAAGAACCTGCTTTTCTACGTTGCCAAGGCGCCGGGGCAGACGCCTCGCATTCAGGCACTCAAGCAGCATTACCGTCTGGATGAAGCGCTGCCTGACAGCGCTGTCGTCGATCAGGAGCGTGCCCAGCTTGCCGGCCCCGACCGCGGTGCAATGCGCTCGGTGGTCGCGGCCCTCTGCGAAGAGTTGGTAAGGGTCAAGGACAGCCTCGACCTGTTCGTGCGCAGTGATCGCAAGGTCATCGCCGATCTCGCCAGCCTCGAGGTGCCGCTCAAGCAGATCGCCGATACCCTGGCCGTTCTCGGTTTCGCACAGCCGCGCAAGATCGTTCTCGATCAGATCGCCTTGGTCCAATCCATCGGCCAGGGGCTGCGTGCGCCGGATGACGCTGTGCTGATGGATATTGCCGGCGCGCTGTTGTACGTCGAGGCGACGCTGGCAGGCATGGTCGGGGGGCCGGCCGAAGAGCGTGGCGAAGAAAGCCATTTGCCCACGACCGATGTGGCACAGATTCATCAGTTGGTCATTCGTGAAGCGCGCAACGGCCTGGAGCAGGCGAAGGACGCGATCATAGAATTCATTGCTTCGCAGTGGAATCATGAGCATCTGGCGCGGGTGCCGGAGCTGCTGACCCAGGTCCGTGGCGGCCTGGCAATGATTCCGCTCGAGCGTGCCGCGGCACTGTTGCAGGCCTGTAACAGCTATATCCAGGATCAGCTGCTGGCGCGCCAGGCCGTGCCTGATTGGCAGAGTCTGGACACCTTGGCCGATGCGATCACCAGCGTCGAATACTACCTGGAGCGTCTGACCGAAGATTGCGGTACTCAGGGAGACCTGATCCTCGACGTCGCTGAGGAAAGCCTGCAGAACCTCGGTTATTCATTGGGCCGCACACAGCAGCCGATGGCCGCTCTGTCGCAGGTCGAAGCCACGCCTGACGAGACTCTCGACGAGATCGAAGTACTGTTGGAGGAGCCCTCGTCGCTCGACGAGGCCTTTGAGCCGATGTTGGACGACGGCGTTGGTCACGAGTCGCAGGCTGAGCCGTCGATGTCATCCGGCCAGGATTCGGTCCTGTCAGAAGACTTCGACTTGCTCGGCGGCGACACGCCTGCCGACGAGCAGATCGTTTTCAGTCTGCCCGAAGACGCCAGCGAGGCAATCTCCGACGATGTACCTGATGCCGTCGACGACGAAACCGCTTTGCAGCAGTGGAGCGAGGCGCAGATGGCCGACCTCGATCTGCCTGAGGTTGCGCTCCCCGACTATGCCGAGCCCGAGCCTGTCGAGAGCGCCCAAGTCGAGCCTCCGCTGAGCATCGAACAGGTCATGGCGGCGCCTGTCGCGGCAATCAATCCACCTGCGCAGGATGTTCCCCCGACTTTGCTGCCGCCGCCGGCCGATGAGGAGCCGGTCGATGAAGACCTGCTCGAGGTCTTCATCGAGGAAGCCGCCGAAGTCCTCGAGACCATCGGCGAGTACCTGCCGCGTTGGCTCGGTGATAATCAGGACAAGGATGCGCTGACCGAAGTTCGCCGTGCATTCCATACCCTGAAAGGCAGTGGTCGGATGGTCCGGGCGCTGGTTATCGGGGAGCTCGCCTGGTCCGTGGAAAACCTGCTCAATCGGGTCCTGGATCGCAGCATCGAAGTCTCCGACTCGGTTGGCCATGTGGTGAACGAGGTTGTCGCCCTGATGCCGGCTTTGGTTGAGGAGTTCGCAGCCAAGAATCAGCGCCAGCGGGATGATGTCGACCGCCTGGCTGCCGCCGCGCACGCCTTGGCCAAAGGCCAACCCGTCGCGCTGTCGCTTCCGTCGAACGAGCAGGCGGCTTCGACTGATGAGGTGCCACAGCAGGCTGCCCTGACGCAGCACGAAGATGCGCTGGACCCGCAGCTGCTGGAGATATTTCGTAACGAAGCAGAGTCGCACCTGACCACGCTGGTCAGTTTTCTGGCCGATTGCGCACAGCGCCTTCCGCAGCCGGTGACCGACGCCCTGCAGCGCGCGTTGCATACCCTCAAGGGCAGCGCTCATATGGCTGGCATCCTGCCTGTTGCGGAAATCGCGATGCCACTGGAAAAAATGGTCAAGGAGTTCAAGACCAACCTGATCCCCATGGATCTGGCAGAAGCTGAGCTGCTGCACGAGGCCGAGCTGCTATTGCGCCAGGGCCTGGCCAATCTCGATCACCAGCCGCTTGCTCCTATCGACGGTGCGGCCGAGTTCCTGGAAAAGGTGCATGCGCTGCACAAGGCGCGTCTGGCCGAAGCCGGCGCCCGTCAGCAGAACGATGCAGGCGAAGTGCGTGATCCCAACATGATTGCGCTGTTCCTGTCCGAGGGGATGGATATCCTGCTCGATGCCGAGGATTTGCTGCGCAGTTGGCGTAATCACCCCGCCGAGCGACAGGAGCTGACAGCACTGCTGGAAGAGCTGACGACGTTGGGTCAGGGCGCCAAGATGGCCGAGTTGCCGCAGATGGAAGCGCTCTGCCAGGTATTGCTACGGCTGTATGCCGTTGTCGAGGAAGGCCGGCTGGCGGTAAGTGAGCGCTTCTTCGACGATGTCGAGCAGGGCCACGAGGCACTGGTCGGCATGATGGATCAGGTCGCGGCTGCTTTGCAGGTAACGGAGCAGTCCGAGCTGGTGGCGCGACTCGAGGCGCTGCTCGCCGAGGCCGTCGATCCGCTGGCCATTGCGCGGCTGCCGGACCCTGAAACAGATGATGCAGAAGAGGCGGTGGCCCCGACAGACTCGCCAGCCGAAGCCGAAGCCGAAGCCGAAGCCGAAGCCGAAGCCGAAGCCGAAGCCTGGCCTGCAGATGATTTGACGCAGCCACAAGCGCAGGAAGATTTCGATCCGGAGATGGTGGATATCTTCCTCGACGAGGCTGTGGACCTGATGGAAAGCGCTGGACAGGCGCTGGATCGCTGGCTCGCCGATCCGTCCAACCAGATGGCGCTGTCGTCGCTGCTGCGCGATTTGCATACCCTCAAGGGTGGCGCCCGGATGGCGGCCATTCGCCCGATAGGTGATCTGGCGCACGAACTCGAGTCGCTTTACGAAGGGCTATCCGATGGACGTTACGTCCATTCGGCCGAGCTGGCCGCGCTGCTCCAGCGCAGTCACGACCATCTGGCGCTGCAGCTCGAGCAGCTGCAGCGCCAGCAGCCAATGAGCGGTGCCGAGGCGCTGATCGATGCGATGCGGGGTTTTCGCCAGGGAGGCAGCTTTCCCGTCGAGGAAATAACATCCGAGGCTCGGCCTGATAATGGCGATCTCGATCGCGGCCTCGACGCATGCCCGAGCACAACCGATGAGCTGTCCGGCCTGCCGGAGCAGGACGAGCTCTCCGATACTGCGGAGCTGCCGTTGCCGGAGCTCGATGAGCTTACGGTAGAGCAGAACGATGAGGATGCAGCTAGCACGGAACCGATGCCGGATCCGTTGGCGTTCGTCGAGGAGGTCGAGCTGGACCTGCCTGAAACCGATGATCGTTCTGCCCCTATCGACTCGGGGGAGACCGAGGCAAGCACGCCGGCCAATGAGCGCGATCCGGAACTGGTCGAGATTTTCCTGGAGGAAGGCTTCGACCTGCTGGAGAGTGCTGCTGGTGGCCTGCAGCGCTGGATGACCGATGTCGACAACAGTTTCGAGCTCGAAGCGCTACAGCGTGACCTGCACACCCTCAAGGGCGGTGCGCGGATGGCCGATATCGGTGAGGTCGGTGACCTGGCGCACGAACTTGAATACCTGTACGAGGGGCTTTGCGCCGGCCGCTATCGGGCCAGCCCCGAGCTGTTCGGGCTGCTGCAAGCCTGTCAGGACCGACTGGCCGAGATGCTCGAGGCCGTTCGTGCTCACCAACCGTTGCCGAAAGGCGATGGGTTGATCGAAACCATCAAGGCTTTTCGCGAAAGCCCCGCGGAACAGCTGAGTATGCCCAGCAGCGTGTCGCTGAAGGCCGCGCAAGAGGATGCTCCACAGACTGCTGAAGCCGAAATTCTCGATATTTTCGTCGAGGAGGCCGATGATCTGCTTGAGGACATGGAGGCGGCCCTTGGTCGCTGGGATGCGTGCCGCGACGATGCTGCACCGCTGGCGGACATTCTTCGCGTTCTGCATACCCTCAAGGGCGGTGCTCGCCTTGCCGGGCAGGGTGCGCTGGGCAACCTGGCGCACGATCTGGAACAGCGCCTGAGCGAGGCTCAGCAGCCGGGGGCGCCCTGGCCGGATAGCCTGTTTCTCGATGTACAACAGGGATATGACGCACTGCTGAGGGATGTCGAGCAGCTGCGCGCCGGCCTAGCGGACGATGGCGCCGAGCAACCGCAGGAGGCGCCGGTCGAGGTTGATCAACCGCTCGGCCAGCCGGCGGCATTGCTACAGCCGATTGTCGCTGCCAGCGTCCAGCCGGCTGCAAGCCCCGCTCCTGCGAAGGTGCTGCCGTTCATTCGGCGCGCGCAGCAGGCGGCTCAGGAAGCTGCCGCACGGCGCGCACCACAGGAACTGGTGAAGGTACCGGCGGAGTTGCTGGAAGGGCTGGTCAATCTGGCCGGGGAAACCTCGATCTTCCGTGGCCGGGTGGAGCAGCAGGTCAGCGACGTCGGGTTCACGCTTGGCGAGATGGAAGCGACCATCGAGCGTGTCCGCGACCAGCTTCGCCGTCTGGACACGGAAACCCAGGCGCAGATTCTCAGCCGCTATCAGGCCGAAGCCGAGCGTGCTGGCTATGACGATTTCGATCCGCTGGAGATGGACCGCCACTCGCAGCTGCAGCAGCTTTCCCGTGCGCTGTTCGAGTCGGCCTCCGACTTGCTCGACCTGAAGGAAACCCTGGCGGCGCGCAACCGAGACGCTGAAACGCTGCTGCTGCAGCAGGCGCGGGTCAATACCGAGCTTCAGGAGGGCCTCATGCGCACCCGCATGGTGCCCTTCGAGCGCCTGGTGCCGCGTCTGCGCCGGATCGTTCGGCAGGTCGCTGGCGAGCTCGGAAAACAGGTCGAGTTCATGGTCGGCAATGCCACCGGGGAGATGGATCGTAGCGTTCTTGAGCGCATCGTCGCGCCTCTCGAACACATGCTGCGCAACGCCGTCGACCACGGCATCGAGTCGGTCGAGCGGCGGCGGGCCGCCGGCAAGCCCGAGCAGGGCACGATCCGTCTGGACCTGGCGCGTGAAGGTGGCGATATCCTGCTGACCCTGGCGGATGACGGTGGCGGTATCAACCTGGAGGCGGTGCGGCGCAAGGCGATCGAGCGCGGCCTGATGTCCACTGGTAGCGATCTGTCCGAGCACGAGATTCTGCAGTTCATTCTCGAAGCCGGCTTCTCCACCGCCGAGCGCGTCACGCAGATCTCCGGCCGCGGCGTCGGCATGGACGTGGTGCACTCGGAGGTCAAGCAGCTCGGCGGCTCCATGAGCATCGAATCGACCCTCGGCCAGGGCACACGCTTCCTGATTCGCCTGCCATTCACGGTGTCGGTCAACCGGGCGCTGATGGTCTATTCCGGTGAGGATCTCTATGCGATTCCGCTGAATACCATCGAGGGCATCGTGCGGGTTTCGCCGTACGAGCTGGAGGCCTACTACCAGCCGGATGCACCGCGTTTCGAGTACGCCGGGCAGGCGTACGAACTGCGCTACCTCGGTGATCTGCTGAACAACGGGCAGAAGCCGAAGCTGGTCGGACAGAGTCTGCCGCTGCCGGTGATCCTGGTGCGCTCGAAAGAGCACAGCGTCGCGGTGCAGGTCGACAGCCTGGCCGGCTCCCGCGAAATCGTGGTGAAGAGCCTCGGCCCGCAGTTTGCTGGTGTACATGGCATCTCCGGCGCGACCATCCTTGGGGACGGCCGCGTGGTGGTGATTCTCGACCTGCTGGCGACCATTCGCGTGCTGCATGCCCACCAGCTCACTCAACTGCATCAGCCTCGCCTGCTCGAGCAGCCGCAGGAGCCCGTCGAGACGGAGAGCGAGCGGCCAACCCTGGTCATGGTGGTCGACGACTCGGTCACCGTGCGCAAGGTGACCAGCCGTTTGCTGGAGCGCAACGGCATGAACGTGCTGACCGCCAAGGACGGAGTGGACGCCATCACCCAGCTGCAGGAGCGCAAGCCGGACATCATGCTGCTCGATATCGAAATGCCGCGCATGGACGGTTTCGAGGTGGCCACGCTGGTGCGTCACGACGAGCGTCTGAAGGACCTGCCGATCATCATGATTACCTCTCGTACAGGCGAAAAACACCGCGATCGGGCGCTCGGCATTGGTGTCAACGAGTATCTGGGTAAGCCGTATCAGGAGTCTGTCCTGCTCGAAGCCATTCAGCGCCTGGTTCACGCCGATGTCTGACGTTCTCTCTGCACGCATAGCGGTACTAGCCGACACCTCGCTGCAGCGCCACGTGCTGCAGCAGGCGCTGACCGGCAGTGGCTATCAGGTGGTGCTGAACAACGACCCGGCACGCCTGGAGCCGTCTGACCTGGACGGTACCGAGGCCGATCTTTGGCTGGTGGACCTGGCGCAGACCGAGGATTCACCGCTGGTGGATGCGCTCCTGGAGCGAGATACCACGCGCGTGCTGTTCGGCGAAGGGCATGCACCGGAACGGCACTCCGAGTTCTACCCGCGCTGGGAGCGCAGCCTGTTCAGCAAGCTCAAGCGTTTGGTGGGGGATCCGTCGCGTGCGGTGGGACCACGCCTGGATGTGTTGCAGGGCGACGGGCAGGGGCTCGAGCGACTGACGCTGCCGGCGGTGCTCGCCGATTCGGCGCTGCATGTAGGCGAGCCAGCAGCTCAGGTCTGGTTGCTGGCTGCCTCGCTTGGTGGGCCTGAGGCAGTGAAGGCGTTTCTCGACGCTTTGCCGGGCGGGCTGCCGGTGGGTTTCATCTATGCCCAGCACATCGAGGCCAGCTTCGAATCGGCGCTGTCCCAGGCCGTGGGCCGGCACAGCCAATGGCAGGTGCGCCAGGTCTGTCCGGGCGAGCCGGTTCGCTGCGGCGAAGTGATCATCGCGCCGATCGCCGAGGAGCTGGGGTTCGAGGCCGACGGCCGCACGCGGCTGACCGGTCGCTGCTGGCCGGAGCCGTATAGCCCGTCGATCGATCAGATGATGCTGAACCTGGCGCAGCAGTTCGGCGAACGTTGCGGCGTCATCGCCTTCAGTGGCATGGGCAGCGACGGCAGCGCGGCCGCCGCCTATGCCCTGCGCCAGGGCGCCAGGGTCTGGACGCAGCGGGCCGACTCCTGCGCCTGCTCGAGCATGCCGGACAATCTTCGCGAGGGTGGCTACAGTTCCTACAGTGGCGATCCTCGCGAACTGGCCCAGGCGCTGGTCAATCATTTGGTGAATCAGGTCGGTACGACCACCACGTCTTTACTACGGAATAACTCATGAGTCAGATGGTCGTTTCTCAGGACGCGGAAAGCCTCACCGGGCTGCTGATGCCGCTTGCCGATCGCATGTTGCTGGTACCCAACGTCGCGGTGGCCGAGCTGATTCCGTACCGCGCGCCGCAGGCCGCCGAGGGCATGCCGGCCTGGTTTCTCGGTCAGGTGCAGTGGCGCGACCTGAGCCTGCCGCTGCTGTCGTTCGAGGCAGCGTCTACCGGGCAGCCACCAGCGGTTGGCCAGACTGCCCGGGTAGCTGTGCTCAACGCGGTGGGTGGGCGCGAACACGTCAAGTTCATCGCATTGCTGGTGCAGGGTATTCCGCATTCGATAAAGGTGGATACCAGTCTGGCTCGAGCGGATGCGGCGCTTGCTCCGCTGGAGCTGGACGCTGTCGACCTGGGCGATATGCAGGCGCGCATTCCCGATCTGGTCGGCCTGGAGCAGCAGCTGGCGGATGCCGGGCTGATCTGAGCACACCCGGGTGCTAGAAGTCTCCCCATAGCTGCTGCGCCACGCTCAGCGCCACCACCGGCGCCGTTTCGGTGCGCAGAACCCGCGGCCCCAGCCGCGCCGGAAGAAAGCCCTGCCCGGCAGCCTGTTCGACTTCGCTCTGGCTCAGGCCACCCTCTGGACCGATCAAAAACGCCAGGCTTTGCGGCTTGGCATGGCTCGCCAGCGGCTCGGCCACCGGGTGCAGCACGAGCTTGAGGTCGGCCTCGACGGCCAGCCAGTCGCGCAGCGCAACCGGTGAATGGATGATCGGCAGGACCGAACGGCCACACTGCTCGCAGGCACTGATGGCGATCTGCCGCCAGTGGGCCAGGCGCTTGTCGGCCCGCTCATCGTTGAGGCGCACTTCACACCGCTCGCTGCTCAGCGGCGTGATCTCGCTGACGCCCAGTTCGGTGGCCTTCTGGATCGCCCAGTCCATGCGCTCGCCGCGCGAAAGGCCCTGCCCGAGGTGTATCTGCAGCGGTGATTCTGGCATCCCGGCCAGGCGTTCGTGCAACTCGACGCTAACGCGTTTCTTGCCGACCTCCGTCAGCTCGCCGCGATACTCCTGGCCGCTGCCATCAAACAGCTGCACCGCGCTGCCGGCCGACAGGCGCAGGACTCGCCCGATGTAGTGGGCCGCTGCCTCGGGGAGTACATGCTGGCCGAGGGAAAGGGGGGCGTCGACGAAGAAGCGGGATAGGCGCATAGGGCAACGGCAGGGCGAGGTGGATGAGGCTGCAAGTCTAAAGCATCGGCGGTCCGGTCAGCAGACCGCCGCACACCTGCGTGACTTCAGCCCGGATCGCGGAAATCCGGATACGGCCCCGCCGGCACCGATACCTGCGCACTGTCGCGCGTGGCGATGTCGATACCCTCGCTGGCCACGGTGGCGAGAAAATCGATCTGTTCTTCCGTAATGCAATACGGCGGCAGGAAATACACCACGCTACCGAGCGGTCGCAACAAGGCGCCGCGCTGCAGTGCGTGCTCATAGACCTTGAGGCCGCGACGCTCCTGCCACGGATAGGCCGCGCGAGTGGCCTTGTCCTGCACCATTTCAATGGCCAGTGCCATGCCGGTCTGGCGCACCTCGGCCACGTGCGGGTGATCGGCCAGGTGTGCGGTGGCGCTGGCCATGCGCGCGGCCAGGGCCTTGTTCGCTTCGATGACATTGTCCTCGGCGAAGATGTCCAGCGTCGCCAGCGCGGCGGCGCAGGCCAGCGGGTTGCCGGTGTAGGTGTGCGAATGGAGGAAGGCGCGCAGGGTCGAGTAGTCGTCGTAGAACGCCTGGTACAGCTTGTCTGTGGTGAGCACCGCGGCCATTGGCAGGTAGCCGCCGGTCAGTGCCTTGGACAGACAGAGGAAATCCGGTGTGATGCCGGCCTGCTCGCAGGCGAACATGGTGCCGGTGCGACCGAAGCCGACGGCGATCTCGTCATGTATGAGGTGCACCTCGTAGCGGTCGCAGGCTTCGCGCAGCAGCTTGAGGTAGACCGGGTGATACATGCGCATGCCGCCGGCGCCTTGGATCAGCGGTTCGACGATGACCGCGGCGATGTTCTGATGATGCTCGGCCAGGGTCTGCTCCATGTGCGTGAACATCTGCCGCGAATGCTCTTCCCAGCTCACGCCCTCGGGTCGCAGGTAGCAGTCCGGGCTCGGCACCTTGAAGGTGTCCAGCAGCAGCGGCTTGTAAGTGTCGGTGAAGAGCGCGACGTCGCCCACCGACATGGCGGCAACGGTTTCGCCGTGATAGCTGTTGGTCAGCGTGACGAAGCGCTGCTTGCGCTCGCGGCCACTGTTGCGCCAGTAGTGGAAGCTCATCTTCAGCGCCACTTCGATACCGGTCGAGCCGTTGTCGGTGTAGAACACGCGCTCCAGGCCGGCCGGCGTCAGGGCGACCAGGCGCTCCGACAGCTCCACCACCGGCTGGTGGCTGAAGCCGGCGAGCATCACGTGCTCGAGCTGGTCGACCTGATTCTTGATGCGTTGGTTGATGCGCGGGTTGGCATGGCCGAACACATTGACCCACCAGGAACTCACCGCGTCCAGATAGCGCTTGCCGTCGAAATCCTCCAGCCACACGCCGTCGCCGCGGCGGATGGGAATCAGCGGTAACTGCTCGTGGTCCTTCATCTGGGTGCAGGGATGCCAGAGCACGGCGAGGTCGCGTTGCATCCAGCTGTCGTTCAGGCTCATGGTTGGTCCTCCGCAGTGAGTCGCGAAGCCTAGCAGAACTTGCAAGTGACGCTCGATGCGATCAGTTATCGATTTGCTCGATGTTTCAAAGCGAAAAAATGCGCTCTATTCCGATAGGTAACCGGCTAGGCTTCTAACCCTCGAAATTGAAGGATGGATTCGATGCGCTGGCGCAACTCTTCCACGCACTACGGACTGACCAGTATCGCGTTGCACTGGCTGGTGGCCGTCGCGGTCTTCGGATTATTCGCCCTGGGCTTCTGGATGGTCGGGCTTAACTACTACAGCAGCTGGTACCGCACCGCGCCGGACCTGCACAAGAGCATCGGCATCGTGTTGTTTCTGATCATGCTGCTGCGGGTGCTCTGGCGCTTCATCAGTCCGGCACCGGGGCCGTTGGCAAGCCAGGGCCAGCTAACCCAGAGGGCTGCCAAGCTTGGGCATGGGCTGCTCTACCTCGGCCCGTTCGTCGTCATGATCTCCGGCTACCTGATTTCCACTGCCGACGGCCGGCCGATCGGTGTGTTCGGCCTGTTCGACGTGCCGGCGCTCATCACCTCCATTCCGGACCAGGCCGATCGCGCCGGGCTGGTTCACGAGTATGCCGCCTGGGCGCTGGTGATCTTTGCCGTCGTACATGCCCTGGCCGCGCTCAAGCACCATTTCATCGACCGCGATGCGACGCTCAGGCGCATGCTCGGTTTCAATGCCGATTAATCATCAAAGACAGGAGAATCACTGATGCTCAAGAAAACCCTCGCGGCACTGATCCTTGGGTCCGCACTGGTCGGCGGCCAGGCATTCGCGGCCGATTACGCCATCGACAAGGATGGACAGCACGCCTTCGTCAACTTCAAGATCAGCCACCTTGGTTACAGCTGGCTGTGGGGCACCTTCAACGACTTCGACGGCGACTTCAGCTTCGATGCGGCCAAGCCGGAGGAGAGCAAGGTCAACGTCACGCTGAAGACCGCCAGCGTCGACACCAATCATGCCGAGCGGGACAAGCATCTGCGCAGCGATGACTTCCTCAATGTCGCGAAGCACCC
>CETG01430851.1_pt1 | contig 16410 bp, 12 predicted proteins | sample 361471 | NCBI WGS metagenome assembly CETG01 (sample SAMEA2622696, study PRJEB7988) | marine metagenome | isolation source: saline water (ENVO:00002010), including | reverse complement strand
AAGACCTCTCAGGAATATGTCCATGGGTGTGGTCCAATGATGGATCATGGGGATATTTTAATTCTAATAATGGATCTTCCCCCGGAACAGCTATTAACTCTACCACAGCAGCTAATGGTTTTTTAATTTGCGATCCTGATTCTGCAAACAATGTCACATACGGTCAACCCTCTGGTGCAAATTATCAATATTTAGAAAGCTACTTCACTACTAATTCCATAGATTTATCAGGCTATCCTGCAGTAGTTCTAGAATTTCAACAATACTTTAGATACAACAATGGAATTGATTTAAAAGTTATGGTTAGCACCAATAATGTTACTTGGACAACCTACAACGTTCAGGGGAATTCATCAAACAATACTGCATCAACAAATGCTGACACTGTAAAACTTAACATTTCTGCTGTTGCCGGGAACCAACCTAATGTATACATAAAAATTGGCTGGAGCGCAAGAGTATATTTTTGGATGATTGATGACATGAAAATTTTAGAAGCAGATCCAAATGATTTAGCAATAAAGACAAATTACTTTGAAACCTTAGGCCTTCCCTACTACAAAATCCCAACATCACAGTTAACCGATATAAATTTCTCAGCAACTGTTGTTAATAATGGTGCTAATGACCAAACCAACAGCAAACTTACTGTAGATGTTAATGGCACATCAATAGGCTCAAGCCCAACAACTACAATTACTACCAGCAGTAGTGACTCTTTATACCTTTCACAAAGCTACGTTCCGCCTAGCTCTACTGGTCAGTACAATGTAAAATGGACAGTTAGTTCAGATTCCCTTGACAACACCCCTTCAGACAATTATAAAACATCAATTATTGAAGTTACCGATTATACATATGCGAGAGACAACAACATAAAAGATGGAAACAGATGGAATCAGGGAGAACCATATGAGCTTGGTAATTTATTTGACATAATAAACAACCAAGATGTATGGGCAGTTGACTTTGTGGTGGATGATGCCACTGAACCTGGCACAATTGTATATGGTATATTGTATTCAATTGACGCGAGCTCAGGTGATTTTATTTTTGAACAAAATACAGACGACTACACCATATCACAAACAGAAATCGACAATGAAGCAACCATAAGTCTTCCCTTTTTTAGCCCTTTTCCATTAAATAGTGGAAGAACATACTTAATTATGGTTGGAACCTATGGAGATGGTGGAGCAACCAATGATTTGGTTGTTCGAACTGCAGGTATTTCTGATCCTCAAACATCTTTTAAATACGATGGTGCGGATTTAACTTGGTACTACACTACTAAAACCCCAATGGTTAGAATGAATTTTGACCCAGTCTTCTCTATTAATGAAGCTACAGCATCTAGTGCTTTTGTTAATCAAAACCAACCTAATCCATTTTCTTTTGAAACCACTATTAATTATAGTGTAAATACATCTGGAAGCTATGTTTTTGAAGTAACTAATGTTGCCGGTAAAATCATACATGAAAAAAATCTTGGGCTAAAACATAAAGGAAATTACTCCATCAAATTTCAGTCTAATAATTTAGCTCCTGGAATCTATTTTTATTCTTTAATTAACAACAAAAGAAGAATCACAAAAAAAATGATTATTCAATAAAAATCTGATTTTAAGGCAACTTTATCTTATTTTTTGAATTACATTTGATAGCAATTAAAAAATTTAAAATGAAAAAATTATACTTCTTTTTGGCTGCTTGTTCAGCCACTTTGTTCTCTTACTCTCAAGGGAACATGAATGTTTACAGTGAAGCTATAAATAAAGGATTAGCTACTGTAGAAAAACCTAGCATGAATCAGATTAATCACGAAAAAACAGGTGTTGTTTTTTGGAGTGACGATTTTTCTGACCCTACTACATGGACAATTGATAATGACACTGTTGGTTTAGGGCCTGATTATGGTTGGTCTATTGATAATAGCATTGACGGATGGTTTTTTAGTAATCCTGTAAACTCAACTTCTGGAGGTAATTTCGCTGAATTAAATAATGGCGATGCTACTTCAGGAACTCAACTTTCTAATATGACCTACACGCTTACCACAGCTGCACCAATTGATGTAATGGCTCTTGCTGGAACAGAACAGGTGTCGTTAAGTTTCCAACAGTATGGAGCTAGATTTAACGATCTTCAGGAAATTTTAATTAGTGTAAATGGTGTAACTTTTACTTCTGTTGGAGACAACCTTGATAAAGACGTGTTGAGTGCTTCAGGGGGTGCCCCTTATGACAATCCTGATAACAAAGTAATTAATTTGGCACCTTATATTGCTGGATTCTCCTCTTCTGTTTGGATTCAATTTAGATGGACAACGAATTATCCTAATTCTGCTAGTAATCCTAACGTATGGATTACTTACGGGTGGATGATTGATGATGTTGAACTAGTAACAAATCCTAGTAATGACCTAACAATGAATAGCTATTATTTTGGATCTGCAGGTCTTCCTTACTACCAAATCCCTACTGCTCAAATTGCACCAATAGACTTTTCTGCTCAAGTTATGAATAATGGTGCTGTTGATCAACCAGGATCTGTCCTTACTGTTGATGTGACAGGTGCGAGTACATTTAACGGGACAAGTGCTTCTTCAACAATTGCTGTAGGCGCAATGGATTCATTATTTACCACAAGCCCATTTACACCTTCTTCAACTGTTGGGAATTGTGATATTACCATTTCTGTAAGCTCGGATTCAAATGATGTTAACCCTGGAGATAATTCTGCTACTGAAACAATTGCAATTACTGACCATACTTATGCTAGAGATGAAGGGGTAATTGACGGAGGATCATACAATGCTGGTGAACCTTTTGAAGTGGGAAACTACTTTGACATATTTGCTGATCAAACGCTAAAAGCAATTGATGTAACCATAAGCTCTTCATCTGAGCCGGGAGCAATTATATATGCTGTTATATACTCTATTGACGCAACTTCTGGAGATTTTATTTTTGAGGGTAATACTGACGATTATACACTAACATCTTCGGATGTAAATGGGACGGCAACAGTTACATTACCATTATTTTCACCATTTGAATTGCTAAGTGGTAGAGGATATCTTGCTGTTGTTGGTGCATATGGCGATGGTGGTACTACTAATGATTTAGTAGCTGCTACATCTGGTGAATCTGAACCTCAAACTTCTTTTTATTACGATGGAACAGATTTAACTTGGTATTATACGACTAGCACTCCTATGGTAAGGTTAAACTTCGATCCTACTATTAACATTCAAGAAAGAAAAGAAACCGGCATGTCATTAAATCAAAATATGCCAAACCCTTTTAACAATTCAACTATCATAGAGTTTGAAATAGACAAGCAAATGGATGTTAATTTTGAAGTATTAGATATAACTGGTAAAGTTGTTAAGATACTTTATTTAGGAAATATGGGAGTAGGTACTCACCAAATTAACCTAAATTCTGATAGCTTTAGAAACGGCATCTATTACTATTCTATCTACAATGAAGAATTTAAAGTAACTAAGAAGATGATTATTCAAAAGTAATATTCTTTAAACCTCCACTTAAAAGGCGCCAAAGGCGCCTTTTTTTATTCATATACTTTTACTTTATACCTTTTCTCAAAGCCTTCTAAGCCTTGAAGACCTCCAGAATGTAAAGCAACAACAACACTACTTTTTTGCTGAGATTTTAAATCCTCAATCATCCCATAAAATAGTTTAGCAGAATAAATAGGATCTGTTTTTATACCAGTAATTTTATAAAAAACTCGCATAAATTCAATTAATTTTTGGTTGTTTTTAGCGTAACCACCAAAATGATATTCATGCAATAAACGAAAGGAACCATTAGATTGATTATTACTAATTAGTTCCCTTATTTGCTTGTCCAAATATTCAGCTCCCTTTAAAACTACAACTCCATTAACTCGTTGGTTTTTGTTCAACTGACGATGTATTCCAATCATTGTAGCCCCAGTACCAACATCACAATATATATCTTGAAAATCAATTGTAATTTCCTTTATAATATCTCTGCATCCGTATATACCGTAACGATTTGCCCCTCCTTCTGGAATTATAAAATAATTGGGAAATTGTTTGCTGAAAAAACCACTATTTGAGTCTTTATTTCTATACTCTTCTCTAGAAATAAACAACAACTTAGCTCCTAATTCAACACAAGTTTTTAATGTTGGGCTTAATTCATTGGGCTTTTCACCTCTAATTACTAATATTAGTGGAATCTTACATTTTTCAGCAACAAATGATGCTGCCAAAATATGGTTAGAATGTGCTCCACCAAATGTAACAACCCCCTTAAAGTTGTTAGAATTATAATGTGCTAAATTATATTTTAACTTCCTCCATTTGTTCCCTGAAACTATATTATGAATCTGATCATCTCTCTTTACATATACCTTCTGTTTAACCCCCCAATAGGATAAATCAATTGGTTCAATTGAAGAAGGGAGCGTAAAAAAAGAATTAAGGTTGTTTCTCATAAACAACTTCTAATAAAGTTCTAAAGGCCACAAATTTTCCGCTAAACTTTTGGGTGTGTTCCTGTTGAAGCTTTGGAGCATATAGATCTTGGTAGGTATTATAATCAGATTTACTATTTAATAAGTATTGAATACTGTAAGAAACACCACCTTGTTCCTCTGCATGAATTCTACAAATCTTTGCATTGATAAAAAGACCTGTATCTAAAACATCAGGAACATGTGTTTGTTTCATCCACTTTAGCCAATCATCGTGACAATCATAGTCAATGTTAATAGTTACATTGTATAAAATCATGTGTCTGTATTAATTTTTTCTGGCTTACTCCCAGATAATTTTCGGTAGCGTTTTCTAGCCTCAACTACAAATAAACTTCCTTTATGATTAAATAAAATAGTTTTATAAGCTTCCTTGGCCTTATCTAAATCATACAAATGGTGTTCATATATATTCCCCAATAAAAAAAGTGCATTATCTGCTAAAATATCATCACCATAATCGGCTATTAATTCGGTTAATAACAGTATCGCTTTTTCAAAATTTTCTTGTTTTATAGCAATATTTGCTTTTTTTAGTAGTACATCGTCATTTAAAGTATGGTAACCATTAATACTATTTATTGAATCGTAAAGAGATTCAGCCTCCAAATAGTTGTGCTGTAAGATGCAAAGATCAGCCTGAGCAAATAAATCCATCGTTATAGTTGAAGTATCTAAATTATAATTATCCGTAATTAACAAGGATAAATCCATAGCATCATTAGCAATTAATTTAGAGGTTGATGCTTTAAGTACATCTAACTGTGCTTGACACCAATCATATTCCCCAGTGTAATAATACACTTTAGCATTTTTAAATTTGGCTAAGTGTCCAATACGATCTTCCTTAAATTGTTTTTCAACCTGCATAAATAATAGAGACGCATCCCACAACTCTCCTTTAAGCACAAGAACTTCTGCCAATTCTATTTTAATCTCTCCTTTTAAAGGTTTGGATATGCCTGGACTCCTCAAAAGGCGCTGTAAATGATACTCAGCTGATGAGTAATCGTGCAAATAGTAAGCCTCTAAGTCCGCTAATCCTCTAACAGCATCGATATATCTTTTATCAGATTCGTAAGAATTAAAATATGTTTTAATTTCATCAATTGCTCTAGTGTAATTTTCTTTTAATAAAATCAATTGTTCTCTTGTAATATTTACTCCAGAAACCAATTTAGCTTTAAGTGTTTTTAATTTCTTTGCTTTTGCTTTTGCCGCAATTTGTTTCTGTGGAAATTTAGTTATAATATCTTGGTAACATTTTAAAGCTACTTCATAGCTTTCATTAACATAACATGACTGTGCAAATTCCAATAATTTAGCCCCTTGAGCATTTGTTTTTTTATCAATAGATTTAATCTGAATATAAGCACTATTAAAATCATTTACTGAAGAAAAATACCATGCTAGAAGTTCATTATAAACAATATTGTTGGGCTGTTTTTGACTTTTTCTAAGCAATTCATTTTTAAGGATTAATCTATTTTTTGAATCATTGAGTAAGTCTATTGAACTACTTAAATTTCTTTGTACAACAGCTAAGTAACCATTACTTTGATCTATAAGCTCCAGATAGGTTTTTATCATTTGCTGAGTTTCTCCTTTTCTATTGTAAATAGCAGCTATTTTCTGATTATATATTAATTTATTCGAATTGTACTTATTCCCTAGTTCATATACTTGTAAAGCAAAATCAATCATTCCTTCTTTTTCGTAAGCAGTGGCCAGATTCTGGATTTGCTGATGGGTAGACTGCTGATTTATTTTTTTTAACGCTTGCACATAGTAACCTTGAGCCTTTTCCTTTTTATTATATAACTCATAAATTTTTCCTAAATCAATTAAAAAATGATACTTATTTGGGTACTTTTTTAACTGTTTTTTTACCAATTTCTCAGCCTCCTTAAGGTTATTGGTTTCTATAAGAGAAATTCTATAAGGGTTGTAAATGTCTTTTTTTGATTTACTAGAAGCTAGTTTTTCAAAATAGAGAACCGCCTTTTGAAAGTCTGCGTTATTGTAATAGTTAATTGCCAATCTATAGTCTTGATTTGAATCTTGGGAAAAACTATAGAAAGCCGTAACTATAAAAAGTACAGCAAAAAAACTTTGAAGATAATATTGTTTATTTTTTAGAATATCCATTGATTAGGTCTCTAACTTTATTGGATAGAGAATCATCCAAAAAAACAATTGCATCACAAGTGAGAACATAATTGGAAATGTTTTCGTTAAGTTGATTTAAATTCACCTTCTCATTTGCTAAATATTGTGCAACTGAATCCTTATTTAATAATCCATTTTCGATGTCTGCTCTTAAATTACTGAGCTGTTTTGTCATTGTAGTTAAATTCGAATGAATGTTTTCTACATCACCAGAGAGTCCTTTTGACCCTTTTTTTATCCCTTTATATTTATTTATTATCTGAACAAATTCCTTCTCTACAGTATCAGCATTATAATATTTTTTTATTTGAGAAATATTATGTTTATAAGCTTCAACTGCTTTATCTACCTGTTTTTGATCTACAGATTCAAAAGAATTCTCCATAGATTGAAGGTAAAACTCAAGCTCACCAAGCTCTGCCAACTCTTGTTTGTAATCTACTGAGCATCCCACAAAAAGAAGTACAGCAACAGATAATATAATTGATTTCATAGTATTAATTAATTTACAAAAACTATTCCTTATCATTAATGGTGTCAAATCCAGTGTATGGAATGAGTACCTTAGGAATAGAAATTCCTTTTTCCGACTGATTATTTTCTAATAAAGCAGCCATGATTCTTGGAAGAGCAAGTGCACTACCATTTAATGTATGAACTAATTGATTCTTGTTATTATTGTTCTTAAACCTAAGTTTTAATCTATTGGACTGGTAAGTTTCAAAATTAGAAACGGAGCTTACCTCTAACCACTTTTGCTGAGCCGATGAATAGACCTCAAAATCATAGGTTAATGCAGCTGTAAATCCTAAATCACCTCCACAAAGGCGCACTACTCTGTAAGGTAGTTCTAATTTATCTAACAACAATTTTACATGAGCTACCATTTCATCTAAAATAGCATAACTGTTTTCAGGATGAGCAAGTTGAACTATTTCAACTTTATCAAACTGATGCAATCGATTAAGCCCTCTAACATCTTTACCATACGATCCAGCCTCTCTTCTAAAACATGGAGTATAACCAACTCTTTTCACAGGAAAATCATCTTCTTTTAGAAGTGTATTACGGAAAATATTTGTAATTGGAACCTCTGCAGTAGGTATTAAATATAAATTATCTTCTTGCATGTGATACATCTGCCCTTCTTTATCAGGTAGCTGACCAGTAGCAAATCCAGATTCTTCATTTACCACCAATGGAGGAATTACTTCTTTATAATTACTTGCTATAGCTTCATTTAGAAAAAAGTTAATTAATGCCCTTTGAAGCTGTGCACCTTTACCAATATAAACAGGAAATCCTGATCCAGTGATTTTTACCCCAAGCTCAAAATCAATCAAGTTGTATTTTTTTGCAATTTCCCAATGTGGAATTGCCCCTGCAAATAATTGGGGTGTGTGTCCATAATTTTCAATAACCTCATTGTCATTTTCAGAATTTCCAGATGGAACCAATTTATTGGGAACATTGGGAATTTGATATAAAATTTCTTTAATAGAATTTTCTGAATCAACAAGCTGCTGTTTTAATGTCTTAGTTGAATCCTTTAATAATGCTGTTTTTTGTTTTAGCTCATTAGCCTGTTGATGTTGCCCAGTCTTAAATAATTCACCTATTTTTTTTGACAACTGATTTAGCTCGGCTAATTCATTATCTAGCTTAAATTGAGCGCTTCGTCTTAACTCATCTAGATTTATTACTTCAAAAATCAGTTTTTCAAAATCCTTATTACGTATTTTTAATTGACCAATAATTGATTCTTTATTTTCTCTAATATTGTTTATTTCTAGCATTATTTAAACGGATAGATTTAAGTTCAAAACTATTAAAAAGGGAGTGAAAAAATTAAATAAAAACAAAAAAAGCGTCCCTAGAGACGCTTTATATAAAACTTAAATTGAATTTTACTTTTCTTCAAAAGGAGAAACAGATACAAACGACTTATTATTCGCTTTCTTTCTAAACTCCACCACTCCATCTTTTAAAGCAAATAAAGTGTGATCTTTCCCCATTCCAACGTTTTCACCTGGATAATGAACAGTACCTCTTTGACGAACAATAATGTTTCCAGATACAGCCAATTGACCACCATAAATCTTTATTCCGAGTCTATTAGACTCTGAATCACGACCGTTTTTTGAACTTGCTGCTGCTTTTTTATGTGCCATAGTTATAAGGTTTTAATTATTTATCTTCTTTTTTTGGAGCTGCTTTCTTTGGAGCTGCCTTTTTAGGGGCTGCTTTTTTTGCAGCCGCTTTTTTAGTAGCTGTTGCTTTAACAGTTTTTGCTGCTGGAGCTTTAGCCGTTTCTTTTTTTGCTGTTGTGGTTTTTGTTGCTGCCTTAGCAGTCTTTGCTGCTGAAGCCTTAGCTTCTGAAGATTCAGCCTTAGCTTTAGCGTCAGTAGCTTTTTTAGCAACTTTAGTAGTTATCGATTGAATAGAAATTTCAGAAAATCTCTGTCTATGACCATTCTTAACAGCGTAACCTTTTCTTCTTTTCTTTTTAAAGACAATAACTTTATCACCTTTAAGATGCTTTTCAATTTTTGCGGTTACTTGAGCACCTTTTACAGCTGGGGCGCCAACAGATATTTTACCTTTATCATCTAAAAGAAGAACGTTGTCAAAAACAACCTTTTCTCCTTCTTTACCCTGAAGCTGATGAACAAAGTATCGTTGATCTTTTTCTACTTTAAACTGCTGCCCTGCTATTTCAACAATTGCATACATAAACTATGTTTTATTTATTATTTAATTTACAAAGGGCTGCAAATTTATAAAATCTTTCCATTTAATCACAAAAATCCTCACATATATTACATTATTCACTTCTTAAAGAAGTTAAAAAAAATTATGTTCTTATTTTAGCAACAAATCTTTCTTTGTGAAATTAGTAAAACCTCTTTCTGTAAAAGCACTTTCAAAGCTAATTAACCGCTCCTATTTTGGAAATGGAGACCTATTAATATCCGGAATAAATGAAATTCATAAAGTTGAAAAAGGAGATATCGTATTTGTTGACCATCCAAAATATTATAAAAAAGCACTTGGATCTGTAGCTACTGCAGTAATTATCAATGATTCTAGTGTGCAAATTCCTAATGGGAAGGCAATACTTTTTTCAGAAGACCCTTTTGCTGATTTCAATAAATTAACGCTACATTTTTGTCCTCAAAACTTCTCTGCTAACAACTTTGGAGAAAATTCCAGCTTTGGCAAAAACACCTTTATTCATCCTTCAGCAATAATTGGCAACAATGTAACTATTGGGGATGATTGTACAATTCATGCCAATACCACAATCTATGACAACATTATTATTGGAGATAATGTTACCATACATGCTAATAGTGTAATTGGTGCAAATGCTTTTTATTACAAAAAATACGACTCTAACTATTCTCCTATGTATAGCTGTGGGAGAGTAGTGATTGAAGACCATGTTGAAATCGGTGCTTTGTCTACAATTGACAGAGGAGTCACAGGAGATACTATTATACAAAAAGGCACCAAAATGGACAATCAAGTTCATATTGGCCACGATACAGTTATTGGTGAAAATTGTCTTTTTGCTGCACAAGTAGGAATTGCGGGTTGTGTAAAAATCGAAGATAATGTGATTTTGTGGGGGCAGGTTGGTGTTCCAAGCGACATTACCATAGGAAGAGGTGCTGTTGTGCTTGGACAATCAGGAGTTTCAAAAAACTTAGCTCCTGAAAAAACATATTTTGGAAGTCCTGCGAGTGAATCAAGAGAAAAGTTTAAAGAACTAGCCGCAATCAGAAAACTCCCCAGAATCATTGAAAAGCTTAGCTAATGTCAGAAAAAGTAAATAAAATTTTAAGTAAGCTAGAGCTAAATGAATTTAAGCTCAACTCACTGCTTGAGATAACAAAAGGGATTAACAACAACTTTTCTGTCGAAAAACTACTTAAAATATATGAATACATCCTAAGGGAACAATTGGGAATATCTAGACTAATCCTTTACAATTTCAATCAAAAAAACTGGAACTGTCTGCTTAGGTATGGAGCTAAAGGAAACGCTCGGAAAATAAATATTCATAAAGATTTACTACATATAAAAGATATAACTGTAATTGAATCATCCTCAAGCGCATCCTTAAACTCTTTTGACATTGTAATTCCTATATATCATAAAAAAAAGCCCCTTTCTTACCTTTTAATTGGAGATTTAAATGAAGATGCTATTCGAATAAGTCCAACCATAAAGCACATGCCGTTTATCCAAACCCTTACCAACATAATAATTGTTGCTATAGAAAATAAACGTTTTGCTAATGAAAGCATTCTACAAGAAATAACAAATAAAGAGCTAGAAGTAGCATCCCAAATGCAACGATTATTATTTCCTGAACATTTGCCTTCAAACAACCGATTAGACGTTGCTGCAAGATATGAAACCCAACAATTGGTAGGAGGAGACTACTACGATTTTATTAAAATTAATCACCAAGAATACGTTTTTTGTATTGCCGATGTCTCCGGAAAGGGTGTTTCAGCTGCTCTTCTAATGAGTAACTTTCAGGCTAACCTGAAGGCTAATGTTAAATACAATCATGGTCAACTCACTTTAGAGGATTTGGTTCATTTACTTAACGAAGATGTAAATAATGCTGCTAAGGGGGAGAAATTTATCACCTTATTTATTGGTTACTACAACTGTACCAACAGAAAATTAAAATATGTGAATGCTGGCCACAATCACCCTTTACTTTCTGATGGAAAAACCTTTAAGCTTCTAAATAAAGGGTGCATAGGCCTCGGAATGTTTGATAAGCTTCCCTCTGTTGAAATGGAGGAGATAGCCATTAATCCTGGAAATGTTTTAGTTTGCTATACAGATGGATTAGTTGAGCTTGAAAATGAAGAAGGCGAACAGTTTGAAACAGATCGATTGCATGAAATAGTTAAAAACAACTTTCACCTTTCTATGAAAGATTTAGATAAAATTATATTTCACGAATTGGATCGATTTAAAGGCAAAAAAGAGTTTTTAGATGACACTGCTTTATTAAGCTGTCGTTTTCTGTAATTTAATTTTTTATGCAAAAAATATCTACTTTAATAATTGATGATGAATTTCATGCAAGAGAAAATTTAAAATTGCTCCTTACTGAATTTTGTCCTCAAATAAATATTGTGGGTGAAGCTGATGGAATTCAAAGCGCACTTAAGCAAATCGACAGTAAAAAACCTCACTTACTCTTTTTAGACATCAGAATGCCATCTGGAGCTGAGGGTTTTGAACTGTTGGATTTAATCCCAGACAAAAGCATTAGAGTTATTTTTATTACTGCTTTTAAAGAATACGCTATTAAAGCCTTTAAAGCAAATGCTATAGATTACCTGCTTAAGCCGGTTGACATTCAAGAACTGAAAAATGCAGTTGCCAAAATCAAGCTGACAGATTTTACCAACGAGCAAAACAATCAATACATCAACCAATTAAAAAGCTTAACCTCTTCCTTAGGAATATTAAACGATAAAATTTCTATATCTAACAAAAAAGGCATAAAAGTCATTTATCAAAAAGACATCATTCGATTGGAGGCAGACGGCAACTGCACTATTCTTTTTTTTAGTGATAATACTAGCTACTTTGACACTAGAACACTAAAAAAATATGAGCAAATCCTAAACAAAAATAATTTTTATAGAGTACACAAGTCTCATATTATAAACTTAAACTATGTTCAAGAATACAGTAGAGAACTTAGACCTATCATTACCATGAAAAATGGGGTTAAAATTCCTGTTAGTAGACTTAAAGTTAAAGCTCTCACAGCTATATTAAAATCACTTTAATCAGTTAAAGAAACACTTCACTAAACAAAACATACCATTGAGTAAACGGTACAACCTTTGAGAAAAATTCTGCGTTTATATAGTAACCACAAAAAGACAGAATTATGCCCCTTAGAGCAATTATAGTAGACGATGAATTTAACGCAAGAGAAAATTTAAAATTGCTTATTCATGAGCATTGTCCAGAATTAACAATTGTAGGATTAGCTGAGTCAGCTAAGCAAGCTAAAGAATTAATAAGCTCAAAAAAACCTGAGTTGGTATTTTTGGACATCTCTATGCCTGTTGAAGATGGCTTTTCACTTTTAAATTCTTTTAAAGAAAGAAATTTTTCTGTTGTTTTCACCACTGCTTACAATGAATATGCTTTTAAAGCTTTTAAAGCTGATGCTGTAGATTATTTAGAAAAACCTATCTGTATTGATGACTTAAAAAAGGCGGTTGCAAAAGTCATAAAATACCATAGTAACAACACCGTTAACAACTCAACTGTTGACTACAACAACTTATCGGAAAACATTCAGCTGAGTAAACAATTGGATAAAATTAGTGTGCCTACAAAAAATGGATATCTAATTATAGACAATAAAGATATTGTTAACTTAGAAGCAAGTGATAACTACACCATGATTCACCTTATTGATGGTTCACGACACTTAAGCAGTAAAAATATAAAAGTATATGAAGAGAATCTTGACAACACCATATTCTTTAGAAGTCATAAATCTCATATAATTAATGTCGAGTACCACCTAAGAGAGTTTTCTAGAAGTGAAGGTAATGTAGCCATTATGACAAACGGTAAATATATTCCAATATCTAGAAGAAAAATGCCTTTCTTTATGAACAGAATTAACTGTTTCTAAAACAAACATGACTTTTACAAGATATCTTTTTTTTTCACTTTTTATCTTCCCTATTGCTTTGTTCTATGGTCAAGAATATAGTTTTATTCCCTATTCTGTTGAAGATGGTCTGTCTCAAACTCAAGTTCATTCGATTTGCTCAGACAGCTTGGGTAATCTATGGGTTGGTACTGGAGGTGGGGTAAGTAAATTTGATGGGAAATCTTTCGTTAATTATTCTAAAGAAAATGGCTTAGCAGACAACTCATCTGTTGAATTAAAACATCAAAAAGGATTTGTATGGATTGCCACAAAAAAGGGGATCTCAAGAATTAAGGACAAACAGCTTGCTACTTTAGAAATTTCAAGCCTAGTAAAAGACAATCATATTAATTCGATAGAATTTGATAAAAAAAACCAGCTTTGGATAGCCATTCAAAATGTTGGCTTAGTAGAAACCAACTTAATTTCAATAGATAATTTTTCTGTTGAAAAAGTTAACTTACACAACCCCAAACCCAATCTTTTTATTCGTTCAATAAAATGTGATCAAAAAGGAAGAATATGGATTGGAGGAAAAGGATATATAGGCTACTTAGAAAACGAAAAATGGAATGAACTAATCCTTCCTTCAAACACTTCAAATGTTAGTGATATAGATCAAGATTCGGATGGTTTATTTTGGATATCTACCTATGACAGAGGCGTGTTTAGCTATGATATGAACCAAAATACATTTACCCATTATGACCAAAAACACGGACTTATAAGCTCTACGATAAGAGGTGTTTTTATTGATTCCAAAAATAGAATTTGGTTATCTTCAAAAAATGGTGCCTCAAGAATCGAAAATAAAACCATAAAGAACTTCAATAAAAAAAATGGTCTTCTTGAAGAAAACATCAACACTATAAGTGAGGATTTAGAACAAAACATATGGTTTGGTACAGATGGTTCAGGAACCTACAGGTTTACTGGAGAGCAATTTGTGAACTACACAACAAGAACTGGTCTTCCAAGTAATTACGTTATGTCTATTTGTCAAGACCAGCAAAATAATTTTTGGCTATCCACTTACGATGAAGGTATTTGTTGTTTAAAAAACAATTCAACGCTTAATTACAACATAAAAAATTCAGCTATTAAAAACAACACGGTATGGAGTAGTGTTTGCACAAAAGATAATCAACTTTATTTTGGGACTTCTGGGGGGCTGGTTAAAATAAAAAACGGAGAAATAACAACTTATTCCAATGAAAGCTGGTTACCATCAAACAAAATCACCTGCCTTTATGAAGATGAAAAAAATAGACTTTGGATAGGTTGTTCCAAAGGATTGGCAATTATTGATAAAAATATTAAATACACTTTTAATACTTCTTCAGGATTTAAGGGTAAAAAAATTAGAAGTATCTGTGCTTTTGAAAATCAAATAGTTGTTGGATCAAGTACAGGAATATTTGCTTTTGACAGTGAATTGAATTCAAAAAAAATAACACTCGACAAAAGTATTTCTGGAACAATATACTGCTTAGAAAACTGGCAAGATTCTTTATTATTTATTGGAACTGGAAATGGTCTTTTTATCTACAATAAAAAAAGCATTTATCAATTGCATTTACATAATTCATTTAGTGCCAACTACATTAATTTTTTAAAGCTAGACCATAATAACCTTTGGATTGGAACCAATTTTGGTGTTTTTGAATTAGACCTGAAATCATTAGCTGCTTCAACTATTGACCTAAATCATTATGCCGTAGCTAATGGATTAAAAAGTGTTGAAACTAACCTAAATGCTTCATATGTCGACAAAAAAGGCAATATATGGATGGGAACTGGGAAGGGGTTAACCAAATTCAACAAACATGAATACAGCAATCAAAAAAACATCAACAACCCTATTGCACAAATAAACGATGTTCAATTGTTTCTCAAGCCAACTCTTTGGAAAAAATACTCCTCATCCATAAATCCATATAATCAACTCCCAGAAAAATTAATTTTAGCTAGCAAAAAAAATTATCTTACTTTTTATTTTTCCGCTGCTAATCTTTCAAGAAACAGCTCCTTAAGCTATCAATTTATGCTGAAAAATTTTGACGAGAGCTGGTCTCCAAATTACCAACAAAATAGCTTCACCTATGCCAATCTTCCTCCTGGAAATTACACATTTAAAGTTCGGGCTTCAACAGATAATGTAAACTGGGGTAAATCAGCTGAGTTTAGCTTTAAAATAGACTATCCATATTACCTAAAGTGGTGGTTTATTGTTATTGAAGTAACTTTATTATGTCTTATAATTTTCATTCTTTGGAAATGGAGAACTAACGTCATTCAACGAAATATTAACACTCAAAATCTAGTATATAAAACCAACTTATTATCTCTTGAACAACAAAGCTTAAATGCTAGTATGAATAGACATTTTATATTTAACGCCTTGAATTCTATTCAATATTTCATAAATACTTCAGACAAATTATCGGCAAATAAATACTTATCAAGCTTTGCTAAACTTATTCGAAAAAACCTAGACAGCTCACTTTCTGAAAACAACCTAGTATCTCTTGCCGATGAATTAGAACGACTAGAACTATACCTATCTCTTGAACACATGCGATTTAAAACAAAATTCGATTACCAACTTCATGTTGATTCAGATGTTCAAACAGAGGCTATAAAAGTTCCCGCAATGTTTATGCAACCATTTGTTGAAAACAGCATATGGCATGGAATTCTTCCCAAAAATTCAAAAGGTGAAATAACTATTTCTATTTCCTATAAAAACACAGAAGATCTATATTTTACCATTGAAGACAATGGAATAGGAGTTCAAGAAAGTTTAAAATCCAAAGGAGTTTATCAACATAGCTCGAAAGGACTAAATATTACTTCAAACAGAATTGAAGTTCTTAGAAGATTAACCCAGAAAAATTTCGAAATTATAGGACCAAAACAGCTTAACAATGAAAAAGATGAATCAATTGGCTCGAAAGTTGAAATCATTTTAAGAAGAAACCCTGATGAAAAAA
>CETG01191915.1_pt1 | contig 16415 bp, 15 predicted proteins | sample 361471 | NCBI WGS metagenome assembly CETG01 (sample SAMEA2622696, study PRJEB7988) | marine metagenome | isolation source: saline water (ENVO:00002010), including | reverse complement strand
CCCCCAGGGACTGGAGGAATTCTTGCTATTGCAGCTTCTCAACCCCATGTAGTTGCAGGAAAAGATGGTTCAATAGCTGTTAAACGTCAAATGCAAGTTAATTTAACTGCTGACCATAGAGTGATTTATGGTGCTGATGGAGCAGAATTTTTAAGAGATTTAGCATATCTAATAGAAACAAGTGTTGAGACTGTCTTAAATTAAATGTATAGAAATTTTTAAAAAATTATTCTTCTAAAGATATTAAATATAAATAGTGCTTAATTCAAAAGATAACTTAATAAGTTCTTATGACTTTTATCTGCCCAAGGAGCTTATCGCTCAGGTGCCTGTTAATCCAAGACACGCTGCTCGCTTATTAATTCTAGATAAAAACAAGGAAGGTTTTCTTTTTACAAGGCATATGAAAATATGGGATTTAATCAACGAGTTGAGACCAAAAGACTTGTTAATTGTAAACAATACCAAAGTCATAAAGGCACGCTTAATTGCAAAAAGAGAGGGTGGTGGTAAGTCTGAAATTTTTATTTTAGAACCAAAAGATAGAAATAGCTGGCTGTGTTTAGGTCGTCCAGCAAAAAGAATGCACTCAGGTGATATTATATATTTAGAAGCTAAAAATAAGCCTTTGATTCGGTTAGAAGTAATAAGTAAGGATGAAATATCTGGGACGATTGTCATAAACTTCCCTGAAGTTTATGACTCTAGAGAGAAGATTTTTAATTTAGTTAATGATTATGGAGAGGTCCCATTACCTCCTTATATTAATAATAAAGGCTCTTTTTCCTTTGATGATTATCAAACACGTTACGCCAAGTCACCCGGAGCGGTTGCTGCTCCAACGGCAGGACTTCATTTAAGCGATGAATTAATAAGTGCGATAAAACTCAAAGGAATTCAAATAGTTGAAGTGACATTACATATTGGGTTGGGAACTTTTAAGCCCATTGGGGAAGAAGATTTAACTAATCTAAAACTTCATAGTGAATGGGTTGAAGTTAATAAAGAGGTTGTATCTGAAGTAAATAAATGCAAGCAAAAAGGAGGAAAGGTCATTGCTGTAGGAACAACTTCATTAAGGGCTATTGAAGGAGTTTGTCAAAAACATAACGGAGTTCTTCAAGAGTTTAGAGGTAAGGTGGATATTGTGATAAAGCCAGGTTATCGACTTAATGTTATTGATGGAATTCTGACTAACTTTCATCTACCTAAAAGTTCATTACTGCTTTTAGTGAGTGCTTTGATTGGTAGAGAGAAATTACTGGCGCTTTATTTAGATGCTATTAAGCGCCAGTACAGGTTCTTTTCTTATGGAGATGCCATGTTAATACAGCCAAAGGCAGTGCTGAATAAAGCAAGGCCAATTGATTAGGCACCTACTGGCTCTTGGATGATTCCTGAAGGTACTTCTGAAAAAAGAATAGATGAGAGGTATCTTTCAGCTAAGTCAGGCAATACAACTACAATTGTTTTGCCTGCGAATTCTTCCCTCTCAGCCAGTCTTAGGGCTGCTACAGCTGCAGCACCGCATGAGATCCCAACCAGTAAACCTTCTTCTTTTGCTAAACGAAGAGCCATGTTAATTGATTCTTCGTTGGTCACTTGCTCGACGCTATCTACTAGCGAAAGGTCTAGATTTTTTGGAATAAAGCCTGCTCCTATTCCCTGGATTTTATGAGGACCTGGCTTAATTTCTTCTCCATTCAAAGTCTGAGTAATTACTGGACTATGAGATGGTTCTACAGCCACAGAAAGTATATTTTTACCCTTCTCTTTTTTTATATATCTACTTACTCCAGTAATTGTTCCCCCAGTACCTACCCCTGCAACAAGCACATCAATCTTTCCATCACAGTCTTCCCATATTTCAGGCCCAGTAGTTTTGAAGTGAATATCTGGGTTAGCAGGATTATCAAATTGCCCAGGCATAAAATATTTTCCTGGATTTGAATCAGCTATCTCTTTAGCTTTTGCGATTGCTCCTGGCATCCCTTTGCTTGCTTCAGTAAGAATTAATTCTGCTCCCATAACCGCCATCACCCTTCTTCGCTCAATGGACATGGATTCAGGCATAGTAAGGATCAGTTTGTATCCTTTTGCCGCAGCCGTGAATGCTAATGCAATACCTGTATTTCCAGAAGTTGGCTCTACAATTGTTTTTGCCTTATTGAGGAGTCCACTTTTTTCAGCTTCCCAGATCATATTGGCTCCTATCCTGCATTTTACGCTGTAGGCAGGATTACGACCTTCTATCTTCGCTAAAACGGATGCTTTCGCGTTTTTTGTTATTGAATTAAGCCTTACTAATGGCGTGTTTCCAATAGCAAGACTGTTGTCTTCGTAAATTTTGGACATGCTGTGCAGTGAAGTGAACTTATGAATAGCCAAGATTTAACATTAATGCACGGTACTAAGTGGATGTGCAAACTATTTATTAAATTTCATGTGCTTAAAGCACTTTGGAACCTCTCCCATAGCTCATCTGGATGTTCCATCCCAACAGAAACTCGGATCAAATGAGATGATAATCCATGGCTTCTTGCCCAATCCAGCTCTTCATAATGAGCAAGTAGCACATAGGGACATGCAAGAGTAAAATTTGTCCCTAGGCTTGGACCTTTGCAGACTTTCAGTGAATTATAAAATTTCTTTATGTCAATCATGTCTTCATTTAATTCAAAAGATAGAAGGCAGCCATAACCCCCATTCTCTTTGATTAAATTGTTGAAGTTTATGCATGATTCAGGGTGGAAAACACTCTTTACTTTTGGATGAACCTCTAATTTTTTTTTCAATTTTCTACATGTTTTATTAAGAGTTTGAGTCCTTTCACTTACATCTCTACTAGTTAATTCAAGTTCAATAATATCAGGATCTGATAAATAGGTGGTTGGTATTTGAGAGGCTGTTTTTCTTAATTTGTCTCCCCATTGAGATTGAGAGTTAATAATAAGACAGCCAGCAAGAATATCTCCTCTCCCAGCAAATATTTTAGTTAATGAACTAAAAATCATATCAGCATATTGTAAGCAGCTAACGTTGATAGGCGTACCAATTGTATCATCTACTATTAATGGTATTCCATACTCATGAGCAATATTTGATATCTGAGGCAGATCAACACATTTCAAGAGAGGGTTACTTGGAATTTCAATTATTATTGCTGCTGGATTTCTTTCTTTTATGATAGTTTTAATCTGATCAATATTATTATCAACTATTAGATCTGCACCATTGAAAATATTTTTTGGTAGTTTTAGAACATCTACATATGGGAATCCAATTTGCAGAGTTTTTCTAGGAGGAAATATCTTATAGATGATCTCTAAAGCTCTATATAAAGATGCCATGCCAGAGGGGTGAAGCTCAATATTACTTGCCTCGCATGAGTATAAATTTGCCAATCTTGTTTTAATCTTTCTCTCTGCAAAAATAGTGTTCTCCTTAGTAGATATATTTACTTCCTTCCCTAAAGAAATTGCAGCTATTCTTGATGATAATCCTAAGCCTGTATGCTGCCAGAAAGACTTTGCTTTAAATGTTACCTTTTCATTAGCAAGTAAATAATATATATTATTTACTTCAATTATGTTTGTATTGCTTATTGATAGGTTTCCTTCGCAAAAATTTTTTGCTTTTCTTGCAGTAATATAGTCTTGATATGGCCAGGCGCTCCATCCATTTAATGCGCTTGATCTTAATACATTTTCCGATAATTCTTTGACATAGGGATTAAAACCAAAACGTGGATAAATAGTATTTAATTTCTTCATGCATTTTTGGTCTTTTTCTTCATACGCAATTACATCACTCCAGTGAGGTAGAGAAACTGAAACTGCATGCGGGCTATCAGGAATTGATTTCCCTAGATCATCTGAAGTCCAGTAGGGATTTTTTAGTAAATTTTGTTTTATCACGATAAGTTTTTTAAACCTTCTATTAAATCAAATTTTAAATCTTCAAAATCCTCACAGCCTATAGAGAAGCGAACTAAAGAATCATTAATTCCTAATTTTAACTTTACTTCAGAACTGACTGAGGCATGTGTCATTGTTGCAGGATGGCATACTAGACTCTCAATACCACCAAGGCTTTCGGCTAAAGTAAAATAACGTAAATTTTTACAGAAATAAAATATATTTTTTTTCGAACCTTTTAAATTCGCAGTGATAATAGCACCACCAGATTTCATCTGACTTTTTGCAACATTGATATGAGGATGATACGGATCGAAAGGATATCTCAGGCTATTAATTGACTTGTTTCCTGAAAGTAAGCTTGCCAACCTGAATGCATTATTTACTTGCTTTTCCAACCTAAGAGGAAGAGTTTTAATACCTCTTGTTATTAACCAAGTGTCAAATGGTGAGGGCTGAAGGCCAAGAGATTTTTGAGCGAACTTTAATTTTTTATTCCATTCTTTATTATTTGTTGAAATTGACCCACCCAATGCATCTGAATGTCCATTAATATATTTTGTGGTACTTGTAAGAGACAGAGAGGCACCCAACTCTAAAGGTTTTTGTATTAATGCTGTGCAAAATGTATTGTCAACTACTACAGGAATTTTGACTTTTTTGGCTTCTTCGCAGATTTTCCTTATATCAATAATTTTAAGAAGAGGGTTCGTGGGACTTTCAATCCAAATAAGGGAAAATCTGTTTTCTCTTATTAGATCAAAGGAATTTTTATTACTAAAATCAACCGACTCTGTCTTGACACCAAACTTCTTGAAAACTTCTTCAAATAGTCGCACTGTGCACCCATAAAGGTTCTCTTCACATAGGACTGTATCGCCTGATTTTAAAGACGAGACAATTGCTGTTACTGCGCTTACCCCTGATGCAAACACAGTAGTATATTTTGATTTTTCAATTGAATTAAGGACGTTTTCAAGGATCTGAAAATTTGGATTTCCTGAACGTGTGTAATCAAATCCTTCCTTGTTACCATGTGAAAATGTAGATGTTGTAAATATTGGAGGCATAACCGATCCTGTGGCCTCAGCAAATGATCTTTCATTGTGAATTGAAAGTGTATTTTCACCTGGGGCCTGATTAGCTTGAATTTTGTTTTTTAGATTCTTAGACTTGTTCATCTCTATAGATTAATTGAAATAAATTCATTGCTAGGTATTTCCTATTTGATATATTAATCGTTTAAAACTTTTAGAAATAGTTTTTTCATGAATTGTTTTATATATTATAATTTATGATCAGAAATCGTATAAAGCATGTTTAAGGATTGGTTCTAGAATTAATTTATTTACTGAGCTTATTGGGATATATGATATGAAAAACCCATTTTCATTTTTTGATTTACCCTTATATTTATTATTTACACCTTTCAAATCTTTTTTGAGGGGATTAGAGAATGTCCTTGGTCCATGGTCACTCATTATAATAAGGTCGTCAATAACTTGATTGGATTTCAATTCTTTGGCTAGATAGACTAATGATTCTGTTAGCTGATGATCAATCTTTGGGTAGAGAGAAATATCATTATATTTTTGATGAAAATAAAAATCATGAAATACCATCAAGTTTGATTCTAATTTACTAGTTTTCCCTCTGACCCAGGATGGAATTAGTCTTACTAGATTTTCATTCCCTAACGAGCATGCTTCTATTGCATTGTCATGCATAATTGTATATATATTTTTATGCGTAGTGGAAAGAAATGGTATTTGACTAGCAATTTTATATGGAGCTATTTTGATAAGTTCTTTTATAGAGGAGAATCTAGAGTCGCATATAGTATTTGATTGACTGAAAAATTGACCTGAATTGATAAAATCAAGATAGTAATTATTACCGAAATATGGATAAGTACATCCTGAACCATCCTCATAAATAGTGTCAGCTAAAAGGTATGCTAATGACTTGGCTGTTCTATCATATGGAGAATAGTTTGAACCATAAATCATGCTATTTTCTTTAAGATAATTATGAAGATTGGACTTTTTTGCTGTCAACTCTTTGTATACAGACTCTACAGGATATCCATCTAATATTATTAAGATTACTTTTCTATTTCCATTCTTTATTATAGATAGTATAGAGTCTTTTTTTGGAATACATGTATTATCTTTAAGGTACCTTGATCCCATAAAGGAAACATTGCGCCCTATGTGTTCGGAGTTAAATACATGCAAGCTTTGCAATAATCTTGAATATGAGCAAATTGCAAGAAAAAAAATTATGTAAGCTAGGGATGACTTCAATCTCATTTGAATTTAGGCCTATTTATAATAATATCTTGAATAACCGATGAGATAAATGCTAGAAGTAGTAATGTCAAAAACTCAATGCGATAATACTGATGATCCATTGAAAATAGAGTAACCGAGTTGATTAGACAAAACAGCCAAGTTATCCATAAAACTTTTTCTACTCTAAGATTAAAATATCTATATAAAGTAGGTATTATAATACAAAAAATAATCTGTATAGGTATTAATTGATTTCCATAGTTATCCTCAGGTGGAAATCTTATTGTACTAATATGAGTGCTATGAAAAAAAAGATTATTAATAAGTTGTGTAATCAAGAATAAGTAACCTATTAAAGCAGAGGTTCTGTTTAAATTATTATTTTTTTTAATCATGGAGATCTTATAGATTTTTGTTTTGCAAGTGTACTGCAAATCTTGTATCACTTAAAGTATCATTATTAATTATATTGAACCATTTTTTGCAAGCTTCAGAATGAGAGCCTTCCCATGACCAATCAAGGAATTCATTTTTCTTTTTCATTAATATACTTACCATAGGATCTTTATCTTTTGGAAACTCGAGTAAAATATCCTTATATAGTAAAGATAAGGAGTAATAAAGCGCTTTTAGATTTAACCCTGAGTCTATGACAATATGATGTATTAGTCCCATCATAATAGCTGTATCGGCAAAACCTTTACAATTTAAACTCATGAAATCAAGTTTATCCTTCTGCGTTAGAGCTTCTGCAATGTCGATAAGTAATGTTATTTGACCGTCTTTTGATTCTGCCTGAAGCTTTCTACAAACTTCAATGTCTTTATCTATTCGAATATTGATTCTATTATTTTTAATTGTTGTTAAATTAGCACCTAAGTCAACTATGTTTCTAGATGGATCTATTTTTGAAATAAACAAATTAATTGATTTATATTTATTGTTAGTATATTCTTCATCATGGAAATACTGATAATCAATCCATTCGCTTTTATTTGCAAAACTAGGTTTTACCTTTTGGATTAATTTTTTTTGAAGTGATAATATATTTTTTCGGAACTTTATGCTAGGAGACTCATCTCTTTTCGAGAAAGATCTGTTTAAATAATCTATAAATTCTGGCGAAGAATTAAGAATCTCTTGAGAAATCTTTGTGTTGAAATAATTGATAAATGAATGCTTTAATATCCTAAAACTGAACCAACTGCTTAATAATTTAGTGGCTGAAATTGCATTCTTTTGCAAACCACCTTTGTAATAAGCTGAAACGGGTATATTTAATTCCTTTTCTATTAATAATGGATTAAATATATATACATTGAAATCACTCTTGAATGATTCAATGTTCTGCTCAGTAAGTGGTTTTATACCTCCTAAATCGACTAATTTAGGAGGATTTGGTGCAAGCCAATAGTTCTCTGGTCGGCAGTCAACAAGACAAAAACCATTGGTAATTAATATTTCCTGTTGCTTGAGTATGATGCCACCCAAGTCATATAACATTTTGCCCGTGATCCATTCTGGGTATATCCATGGCTTTTTGATTTCTTGAATATATATTAGACTAGGTTTTAATGTATTTTGCTTTGTTTCATTATCAATTATTTCAATAGGAGCTAATATCGATTTATTATATGAATTAAGTAATACTTTTAACCCTTTTTTGAAGGCAGATTTATCTACATTGTTGTTAAAAATAATTTTCTTCTCTATGAACTTTTCATTGGTTGATATCTCAGATGAAGAAGTTCCTAGTTTGAACATAGGTTTTTCTGAACTTTTCATAATAGCTAAGGTTTTTTCTCACTTTTCTTTCGAAGACTTTGCTTTGCTATTTTGGTGATAAGCCCATGAAAGGGTCTTGTAATGACTGCAAGAAATTTATTTCTTTTAAGCTTTTGTCTATTAAGGTATATATACACACAAATTGTGGCGATCAATGCAGCTATGCTATTGAATGCAATAGTTGCAATTACTGGCCCAGCGTATAAAAAGGTGTTCAAAAAAATAAATGAATCTATATTAGAAAAATAACATAGAATGTTAGCGTTTTTTAGTTTGAATGGTTTTTACTTTTTTAAAAAGTGTTGTAAAGGTTTTTCTCAGGTATCATACTGTACTCATAATTAAGCACATGACTTGTTCCCTTTTTAAGTCTAGACATCAAGACTCTTGCCCCATTGTGGCCTTACCTTTCTCCACCCCTGTCTCTGCAATTTAGACCATAGATCTTCTGCTTCTTTGTGATCAACGTAAATTCTGCCTTTTATAAGAGCAGGCTTATTTGACAGTGGTCTTCCTGAGTCAACAAACACTTTTGGATAGTTGACTCTGCTTTTTTTGTCTTTATGGAAGCGCTTTGTGTTTTGAGTTTTCGGCTCCTGGAGCCATCCATTGTTAAACATGGTGATTCACCTAAAAGGTTTTTAGAATCTGATGAATTAGTTTCTGCAGCTCGGAAAACTGCGTAAGGAGAAGCGACCTGTACCACGAGTCTTGCTGCTAGTACCTTTGTACTAGCTAAGTAAATTCTTGTTGTCAACGCCTTTACCGTCTTTGCTCAATAAACTTTTAAAAAGATTTTTGTAGTTTCCCCATCAGGAGTTTTGTTCATGTAAAGCAGTCAATACAATTATTCCAGGTCTTGTTGCCGCTTCAGAGAACTTTCGAATCAATTCATAAACTCGGTAGAAGAGGAAAGAAAATCCACTAGAAAATAAATCACCTTATTTATGAAAACTAAAAACCCCTGGCTAAGCAGGGGCTAGAGAGAATTTGGAGCAATAGTTTTGAGATTCGCCAAGAATCATTTCTATAACTCAGGTATCAGACCTTACGTGAATAGTACTCAACAACAAGTAACTCATTAATTTCTAATGCAACCCATTCTCGCTCACATTGTCCAGATACTTTTGCTGACATTTTTGATTTGTCCAATTCAAGATGTGGAGGCACGTTTGCAAGCCCTGGGAATTCCAGATTTGCCTCGGCTAGTTGTTTGCTACCTTTTCTTTCTCTAATTGCAACCAAGTCACCTATTTTGCATTGATAGCTAGAAATATCAAGAACTCTTCCGTTAACTGTGACATGTCCGTGATTTACTAGCTGCCTCGCGCCTGGCACTGTTGGTCCAAACCCTAATCTGAAACATACATTATCTAGTCTATTCTCAAGTAGTTTCAATAAGTTTGTTCCTGTTGAACCTTCCTGAGCGCGAGCTTTCTTGACATAACGAACAAGCTGCCTCTCAGAAATACCATAGTTAAATCTGAGTTTTTGTTTCTCTTCAAGGCGAATGGCATATTCAGAGCGCTTGCGACGGGCTTGGCCGTGCTGACCTGGTGGATTTGACCGCTTAGCGGCCTTCCGGGTGAGACCTGGTAGGTCTCCCAAGCGCCGCGTGATCCTCAGACGAGGTCCGCGGTATCTAGACATAATTTTTGTTTTAATAGAAGGAGGATTTGCACGCCAAAGACTATTTGAGACGCCTTCCGGCTAGAGTCTGAACATGCATAAGCAATCTACTCTACAGTTTGACGTCCTCAAAAGAGTCAATTTTCTGCTTGTTTCCATCCTTTTGTTTGGAATCCGACTTTATCAGGATTGGATTTCTCCTTTGATGGGCCCTAAATGCAGGTTCATTCCTACTTGCAGTCAGTATAGTTTTGAAGCAATTACAAGGCATGGTCCTTTCAAAGGTTCATGGTTAGCTTTTAGAAGGATTTTGCGTTGTCACCCTTTTTCTCCTTGTGGGTGTGATCCTGTGCCTGATTGAAATAATGCAGCTTATTCTTTTTACACGCGAGAATTGTTGCCTTTGTAAAGGAGTCGAGGAGAAATTATCAAAAATATCTCTCGATAATCTTAATCCTAGTCTGGAAATAGATTTAGTTGATATTGATAGCCCTCTAACTCCTTTGTCATATAAAAGTAAATATGACTATGAAGTACCTGTTTTGGCTATCAAAAGAAGTTCTTGTAAGCATATTATTGAATTGCCTAGATTTTCTCCTAGGCTTCAAGGACCTGCTCTCTTTAATTGGTTACAAAATCAGTTAAATAATATTGAAAATATACAACTTTAGGTTATATGAATAAAACTACTAGATTTTCTTACTTGTACGAATTAATGGATTCTGTAGGTGTAATAATTCCTGATAAGTATAGAAAAATAAAGATTTCTGGGGTGAAAAGTGATTCCAGGGAAATCATGAGAGGTGACTTATTCGTAGGTTTACCTGGGACAAAATACGACGGTGGAATGTTTTTTAAAGAAGCTTTTTCAGCTGGAGCAGAAGCAGTTTTAATTAGCAAGGTTATTCAAAATTCAATTAAATATAAGGAAAATAAGCCTATTATTTTTATCTCAGAAAATATAGAGAAAGTTTTAGGTGATGCCGCATCTAAATTCTGGGGAGAACCATCCTCAAAATTAAAACTAATTGGTGTAACTGGAACTAATGGAAAAACCACTTTAGCTCATTTAATAGAACATATTACTATTTCTTTAGGATATCCAACTGCATTATTTGGAACTTTATATAATCGTTGGCCTGGTTATAAAATAGAGTCTACTCACACAACTGTTTTTGCAGACAAATTACAATTTTATCTTTCTAAAGCAGTTAATGCAGGCGCTCAATTTGCCGTTATGGAAGTAAGTTCTCATGCCCTCGCTCAGAATAGAGTATCTGGCTGTAAATTCTCAGGGGTGATATTTACAAATCTTTCTCAAGATCATCTGGATTATCATATATCAATGAAAAACTATTTTGAGGCAAAAAGACTTTTATTTGAGAAACCGCTATTTGAATTCTCAAAAACCAAACCAGTTGTAAATATAGATAATGAATGGGGCCAAGATTTAGCCAAATATCTTGATAACAGATGTTGGAAATGTTCTTTGGAGGATCGAAGCTCAGACTTTTATATTGTAGATTATCGAGAAACAAAACAGACTGTAAATTGTCTTATTAGAACTCCCTTCGGTGAAGGAAATCTTGTCTCTCCTCTTATTGGAAAATATAATCTAATGAATGCTCTTCAGGCAGTGGGATCTCTAATTCAGTACGAAATACCTCTTGAGAAGATTTTATCTGGTCTTAAGTCTTTTAAAGGCGTTCCAGGTCGACTGGAGAGGATTATTTTACCTAGATCAACTGAAAAGACTGAGCATAAATTGCCAATTGTTTTAGTTGACTATGCACATACGCCTGATGGATTAAAGAATGCGTTGATTGCTTGTAGAACCCTTGCAAATAAAAAACTTATCTGTGTATTTGGTTGCGGTGGTGATAGAGATAGATTAAAGAGACCTCAAATGGGTTTGATAGCATCTACACTCTCAGATTATATAGTCCTCACTTCTGATAATCCCAGGACGGAGGATCCCTCGGAAATTATTTCCGAAATTATTAAGGGCATCAAATATAAAAATAATTTAATTATTAAACCTAATAGAGCAGAAGCAATAGCTTCAGCTATAAATGAGTCTTCATCTAATGATGTTGTTTTAATTGCTGGTAAAGGGCATGAAAATTATCAAATAATAGGAGATAAAAGAATACATTTTGATGATCGAGAAATAGCTAGAGAATGTTTACTTAAATACCTAGAAAATTAGTTATTAAATCTTTCACATATTTCTTCAATTGAATTTACTAAAGAGTTTATTTCATCATGAATAGTTGTGATATGTACGCATGCACGTAGACAAATAGGATCCTCTAGATCTCTAATCCAAATATTTTCTTTGCCTAGCATCCTTACTATCTCTTTCGGTGATTTCGTTGAATTTATTTTAAAACTTACAAGCCCCGTTCTTGGTGGTGACTCAAGCAAAGTATTTACATCTTTGATTGACCTAAGCTTTTCCCATAAAATACAACTTAGTTTTGCAATATGATCATGATTAGGTAAAGTTAAGTTGTTAGAATTAATAACATCTAAAGACTTTCTAAGTCCAGCTAATAAAGGGATACAAGATGTTGCGATTTCGTATTTTCGACTATCTTTTAGCAAAATCATATCTTTCTCTGCTTGAATTTTACCCTCTGCCAACAGGCCTCTCCATCCAATTATTGTTGGAGGGGACTCCTCTAAAATTCGATTTGATAGAGCGACTCCACCAAGCCCCTCAGGGCCACATGCCCATTTATGACCTGTAAATGCATAAATATCTGCTGCTTGCGCAGACCCCTCAATAGGTATTTGGCCAAAACTCTGAGCTGCATCGACTAAAAGGTATGGTTTGTTCTTGTGGGTTCCAAGAAGATCAGATATCTCCTGGATAGGCATTAATTGGCCTGTATTCCATAGTATATGAGAGATGACAGCTAGCTTTGTTTTTTGGTGGAGAAATTGATCAAATATCTTGAGTATTTCTTTCCCATCTTTTAGGAGATCTTTAACATTTATAAGATCTATCTTTAACTTCTTTCTCCTTGCTAATTCTTGACAGGCTGCAAAAATTCCAGGGTGTTCACAATCGCTGATTAATATATGATCTCCTTCATTAAATGGGATACCCCAGAGAGGAAGAACGCAACCACTAGTTACATTCTCTGTTAGTGCGATTTGTGATGAGTCAACATTTAGTGAGGTGCTTAACTCCTTTTTAGTATTAGCAATCTCATTGAGAATGAAGGGCCAAATATTATTTGTAAAAGGACCTATAGTCTGTATCTTTTGCCAGCTTGTGTATATAGCATCTAATGATGGAGTAGGGAGAGGACCTTGCCCTCCATAATTAAAGTAAGTTTTATTTGATAGTGCGGGCATCATTTTTCTCAACTCTTCTATTGTTAAGTTTTGGGATTTAACAGAAGATGATTTTTCGTATTCTTTCACTGTTTTGATTTTGGTAGGAGAGGATATTCTATTTATAGCTAAATATATAAATTAGTTCTAAAGAAATCTTTTTGTCTATAGATTTTAACTTTAGCATTAATGACTTGATTAGATATTATTTTAATTTATTACTTACTCATTTCTGTTTATTATGTTTTTCTTGTTGTATCTTTTTTGAAAAAGATTTTTAGCTTTTAGAATATTTAATACGCTTGTCTAAGTAGCTCAAGAAAAAATATTGGTGATTTTTTATGAGTTTGTAGGCAATTCAAATTTTATTAAACATTGCAAAATTCACTTAATTGGCTCGGGATGAGATATCATTTTGAATTAGCTACCAATTTTTAAAAAGGTTAAATGAAAGGCTTTCTATATTTCTCAGGATCTCTATTGAGGTGGCCTCCACAGAAGCCTAGAGAGTTTGCATTGTTTCATGCTTATATATTAGTTATTTATGGTTTGACATACATAGCAAATGGTTCTGGGTTGATTTTTACTTTGGGAATGTGTGCTCCTTTATTTTTTGCTATAAACCAGGGTCTTCCTCTAGATTGCCTTGATTACAAATCTGCTATGAGCAGAGAGTTCTCTTCAGATTAAGCAGAATTCAATCTTCTTATTTATAAAACCTGAATAACCTCGCTCACCTCTGGAATCATTTCTCTTAACTTTCTCTCTATTCCCATTTTTAATGTCATTGTGCTGCTGGGACAACTGCCGCATGCCCCTTGTAATCTCACTTTGACAATTGGGCCGTCTATCTCAGCAATTTCTACGTTGCCCCCATCTGCCATAAGAAAAGGCCTTAGCTCATCAAGGACTGTCTCCACGTTTTCGATAGTAAGCGGTAAGGTATCTGAGCTCATTTTTGGGAAAGACTTACTTCCATACCAGCTTAGTTAATCGAAGCGCTATGTGTCGTTTTAAGTTAGCTTGTTTTAAAACTAAACGAAATTTGAGATGAACTCAAAACGTTTTGATGCGGTTTTAATTGGTTCAGGAGTTATGAGCGCTACCTTGGCGACTCTTATTAATGAGATAAATCCTTCTTTAAAATTACTTATTATTGAACGTCTTGCCGGGAGTGCCCTGGAAAGTAGTTCTGTAGAAAACAATGCCGGTACAGGACATGCTGCAAATTGCGAATTAAATTATACGCCAATGAGACCTGACGGAACTATTAAGATTGAAAAGGCCTTAAAGATAAATGCATCATTTGAAAGAAGTTTAGAGCTTTGGTCATCCTTAGCTGCTCTTGGGAAGATTGACCCAGAATCTTTCTTGAAGTTAGTTTCACATATTAGTTTTGTTTGGGGAGATGAAAATGTTGCTTTTTTAAGAAAAAGATTTGATCTAATGAATAACTCTCTTGCTTTTAGAGGTATTGAATGGTCGTCAGAGCCTAATCAAATGCGAGAGTGGTTCCCTCTTATTATGGAAGGTCGGTTAAAGGATCAATCAATTGCAGCTACTAGAATTAATAGAGGGTTTGATATTGATTTTGGTTCATTAACAAATTCTTATATAAATAATCTTGTAAAGAGTGGATCCCTAGAGATAAGATATAAGACTGAGGTGGAGGATCTCAATCAAAAAGATAATGGTGACTGGGAAGTCTTATATAAAGATCAATATAAAAGTGATTATATTTTAGCCCCTTATGTTTTCATAGGTGCTGGAGGTAGGGCTTTGTCTTTACTACAGAAATCGGGAATACCTGAAGGTAAAAATTTTGGCGGATTTCCTGTAAGTGGCCAATGGCTGACTTGTAAAAACAAGTCTTTAATTAATAATCATAATGCAAAAGTTTATGGAATGGCGAAATTAGGTGCTCCACCTATGTCAGTCCCACATCTTGACACTAGATGGATTAATAACAAGAGGTCTTTATTATTTGGCCCATTCGCAGGATTCTCTCCGAAGTTTTTAAAAGAAGGATCGAATTGGGATTTATTATCTTCAATAACAAAAGTTAATTTCATTCCAATGCTTCAAGCTGGAATTAGTAATATTAATCTTATTAAATATCTAATTGGTCAAATTCAGCTTTCTAAAAAAGATAGATTGGACAATCTTAAGGAGTTTGTTCCTAAAGCACAAATTAATGATTGGGAATTATCAATTGCTGGTCAGAGGGTTCAAATAATTAAGAAAGCTGCAAATGGTGGAATATTGCAAATGGGTACTCAAGTAGTTGCTTCTAAGGACGGCTCATTAGCCGCCTTGTTAGGGGCATCCCCTGGTGCTAGCACAGCTGTTTCAATAATGTTGGAAGTTTTAGAAAGTAGTTGGAGCAAAAAAAATAAAGAAGAACTATGGAAGATGAAATTGAGTAAATTGCTACCTTCCATTTTTACTGATATTTTAAGAGATCACGATGAATTCAACAAAATGAGGTCCAGAAGTAATTCTTTTCTTAATTTGATATAATTAAGGAATAAATTATCTTTTTAATTCTGTCTAATCTCAAACTTAAAATTAATTCAACTGAATCTCTTTAATTACTCCAATACTAATGACTGATGTTCCTATTTCTAGGTTGAGAAATTTTTGTATTATTGCGCATATAGACCATGGTAAGTCAACACTTGCTGACAGGCTTTTACAAGAAACAGGTACAGTTGCTGTAAGGGATATGCAGGATCAATATCTTGATAATATGGAGCTTGAAAGAGAGAGAGGAATAACTATAAAACTTCAAGCAGCTAGGATGAATTATAGAACAAAAAATGGCGAGGATTTCGTCCTAAATCTTATCGACACTCCAGGTCACGTGGATTTCTCATATGAGGTAAGTAGATCCTTACAAGCTTGTGAAGGAGCTCTTCTAGTTGTTGATGCAAGTCAGGGGGTTGAGGCACAAACTTTAGCTAATGTTTACTTGGCAATTGAAAATAACCTTGAGATTATTCCAGTATTAAATAAGATTGATCTTCCTGGGGCAGACCCTGTAAAGATTAAAGGGGAAATTGAATCGATTATTGGTCTAGATACTTCAAATGCTATTAGTTGCTCTGCTAAAACAGGAGTGGGTATAGATGATATTTTACAAGCAGTTGTAGAGAAAATTCCTCCTCCTAAAGACAACCCTGCTGAACAAGCAAAAGCTTTGATCTTTGATTCTTACTATGACCCATATAGAGGAGTTATTGTTTATTTTCGAGTTGTAAATGGATGCATTAATTCTAAAGATAAAATACTTTTAATGGCAAGCAAGAAGATTTATGATCTTGATGAAATCGGAGTTATGAGCCCTGACCAGAGAAAAGTTGATGAATTACATGCGGGAGAAGTTGGCTATATAGCGGCGTCTATCAAGGCAGTCTCAGACGCTAGGGTGGGAGATACAATAACT
>CETG01179695.1_pt1 | contig 16443 bp, 17 predicted proteins | sample 361471 | NCBI WGS metagenome assembly CETG01 (sample SAMEA2622696, study PRJEB7988) | marine metagenome | isolation source: saline water (ENVO:00002010), including | reverse complement strand
GTTAGAAAACAGACTAAAACATTCAGAAATAATATAATTTCAATAGCGCAAGGGAGAGAAGCTGCAAATATCATTGGTATGGAAGTTAATGCTGTTATTACTGGAGTTCAAAGTTATGGATTTTTTGCCGAAATCCAGGATTTAAAAGCCGAAGGCTTGGTTCATGTAAGCACCCTTGGAGATGACTGGTATGAATATCGCTCAAGACAAAATCTCCTTGTTGGTCGCAAAAATAAAAAAACATATCAACTAGGTCAAAAGATAAATGTAAGAGTTTTAAAAGTAGATATTTTAAAAAATCAAATTGACCTTGAGTTAGTAAGTAAAGATATAATTAAACAAGCAGAACATGTGGATTTGATCACAGAGGAAGACTTAAGCAAAAAAGATTAATGGAAAGTATTGTACTCGCGATGACAGGTGCTTCAGCTATTCAGTTGGGAGAGAGATCCTTGAAGTTATTATTAGAAAACAATAAAAAAGTAGATTTAATCTTAAGCAAAGGAGCTTATCAAGTAGCTAAAAGTGAACGAAATATCAATATACCTGTAGAGCCAAAGGCACAATCGATTTTTTGGAGAAAAAGACTATCTGTTGAATCAGGACAAATTAATTGTCATAGATGGAATGATAATTCAGCCTCAATAGCCAGTGGCAGTCATAAAACTAAAGGGATGGTAATAGTGCCATGTTCAATGGGGACTTTGGGAAGGATAGCCTCTGGCGTTTCTATTGGCTTAATTGAGAGATGCGCAGATGTTCATTTGAAGGAAAAAAGGCCTTTAATCATTTCTCCAAGAGAATCTCCTTTAAATCTAATTCATATAGAAAATATAAAATGTTTAGCAATCGCGGGAGCATCTATTGTCCCTCCTATACCTGCATGGTATACCAATCCTAAAGATATTGATGAATTAATTGATTTTATTGTAGTTAGACTATTTGATTCCCTTGGTGAAGAATTAAAAGGTATAAACCGATGGCACGGTTCTAAAAAATGAAATTAAATATATATAAGTTCTTCCCCTTTCTTGCTATAATATTATTATCTATTTTTTTAATTTTATCTAACCAAAGGCAGTATACCAAATTGAAAATTCTTATTTGGGAGACTCCTACATTAACCTTGGGTACTTATCTTTCTCTATCAACTGCTTCTGGGTTTCTAATTTCATTTTTAATTTCAAATAATATATCTAAATATAATCAACCAAAACTATTAAAAAATAGAAAAAAAACTAATTGTGTAACAACTGAAGAAGGTGAGGATTCTGAAATATCTTCTAATAATTTTAATTATGAAAATACTTTAATTGAAAGATCAATAAAAGATCCATCACCAACAATTAATGCTAATTTTAGAGTTATTGGAAATTATCAAAAACAAACTAGACCTGATAATTATAAAAACAACAGTTTCTATCAGTCTGATGCATCAAATAATTTTGACGAAGAATACTATAATGAAGATGATATTAAAAAAAGAAAAAATGATCATCCATCATCCATAAATGATTGGAATGATAACTCATATATAAGTTGGTAAAACCCTATATAACTATTTATTTATATAAAATGAATTAAACTAGATCTAACATTCGTATAAATAGAAAAATGGAAGATGTAATTCCCTCAGGAGACAAACAAAATCCAGATGATAAAAAAAATGAAACTAAATTATCACAAAAGACTGAAATACCAAAAAAACCGGATAAACCTCCAAAGATTGAAGATAAGCCTTTTTGTGAATTTATAAACGATGACTTTATTCCCGGACTAACAAGATCAATACACGCTAAAGGAATTGAAATTAATGAAATCAAGTTGATCAAAGGGAACAGACCTGTTGTTGGAGGTTTTTGCTCTATGGTATATTGTCAAATATCTGAAGAAAGAAAATTTTGGCTTTGTTTTAATAAGGATCAAATAACATCTGACAAGACTATTTTATTAGCTGAATCAGACACACAACCAAGTATAGTAGAGTCTTTTTTAATTGATGAGAAAAAGACAACTTTACCACTATTAATATCACGAGTTTTGCAAAGATTAAATGGGCAAAAGTGGATAGGAGATAACTAATAAATGAATTATAAATATTAAACTTGTAATTAATAGAAACATTTATTCATTTAATTATCTTAAGAATCACATTTGTTTTTACTAACTAAATATCTTTCACAGTTAATGGTTTAAAATGCCATAATAGCAAAAAAAAATTGACTAGTTCAATATTGAATAATCAAAGTGACTCTCTACTATTTCATCTTTTTGACAATAGCTTAAAGTATCAGATTGAAGATTTGTTATCTATAGGCAAGTCAGCAGGTGCAGACCTTGTTGAGATTTTTCTTGAAAAATCAGACAATATCAGTCTTTTAGCTGAGCAAGAGAATATTTCAAATGTTAGTCCATCATTTGGGATCGGTGCTGGTGTTCGTGTTTTTCTTGGAAAAAAAGATGGATTTGTTAGCACGAATGATTTATCAAAATCAGGGCTTCTTTTTGCCTTATCTCAGGCTCTGGGAATGCTTGGACTAAACATTTCTACTAATAATAAACTCACTTTTGAAGGCCTCAACGAATTGAAGAACTATGGTATTAACAAGGATTCTTGGTTAAATGCCTGTCCAGATTTAAACGAATCAACAAGCAGACTACTATCAGCAACAAGAATTCTTTCTACTAAAAACTCTAATCTAGATGTAAGAAGAGCAAGCTATTCAAGAAATTGGCAAGAAGTTCTAGTAGCAGCATCTGATGGTGTGTTTGCAAGAGATATTCGTTTGCATCAGACCGTAGGGCTTAATGTGATTGCAATTAACGGAAAAAACAGGTCAACTTCTGCTAGAAGATATGGAAGTTCTGGCAATCCTGATGATTTAAGAAGTTGGGATGTTGAGAATAGTGCAAGTGAATTAAATGAAAGTGCTCAGAACATGTTGCATGCAAAACATGTTGAGGCTGGACAAATGCCAGTAGTTCTTGCAAATAAATTTGGCGGAGTTATTTTTCATGAAGCTTGCGGACATCTTCTTGAGACAACTCAACTAGAGAGAGGTACATCTCCCTTTCATGACAAGGTTAATAAGCAGATAGCACATCCTTCTGTCTCGGCGGTAGATGAAGGGCTTTCAAATTTTGCATTTGGTTCAATATCAATGGATGACGAAGGTATGGAACCTCAAAATACATTGTTAATTAAGGATGGTATTTTAAAAAAATTCCTATCTGATAGAGCAGGATCTATTAGAACTGGTCATGAAAGAACAGGTAGTGGCAGAAGACAGAATTTTTCATTTGCTGCAGCAAGTCGGATGAGAAATACTTATATAAATCAAGGTAGCTTTTCCCCAAACGATTTAATTGAAAGTATAAATAATGGACTTTATTGTAAATCAATGGGTGGGGGAAGTGTTGGTCCAACTGGACAATTCAATTTCTCTGTTGATGAAGGATATTTAATTAAAAATGGTAAACTTGATCAACCTGTTAAGGGAGCAACATTAATAGGTGAAGCAAAAGAAATACTTCCAAGAATATCAATGTGTGCAAATGATCTGGATCTTGCAGCAGGTTTTTGTGGTTCCGTAAGTGGTAGTGTAAATGTAACTGTTGGCCAACCTCATATAAAAGTTGATTCAATCACAGTTGGAGGAAGATAAAATGAATATAAATAATAAGAATGATCAAATTGGTGCTCTTAATTCTGATTTATTGAATGAACTTTTAGATAAATATAGCAAGGAGTCCAATATCAAAAAATGGGATCTCGGTGCATCATCAAGTAGAGATACCTCAGTGCAAGTTCAACAAGGCCAAGCAAAACAATTAAAAGGATCACAGAGAAACTCCATGACCATAAGGGTATGGAATTATGACAATAAAGTAGGAATTACAAGTACTTCTGACTTGACTAACGAAGGTATAAAAAAAGCAGTAAAAGGAGCCATTGACGCAAGTGCTTTTGGAAATGCAAAGGAATCGCCAGAATTTTCGAAATTAGCTAAGGCACCTTTGAAACATAAAAATACGAAAATTTATAACAATCATGGCATAGATGAATTATTAAATATTTTGAAATCTGCCGAAAAAAGATTACTTAATACACATCAATCTATTGATTCAGTTCCTTATAATGGACTAAATGAGAGTTATATGGAAAGACTATATATCAATAGTGAAGGGGCAAATAGATATATGCAATTATCACAATCCTCAATTTATCTATATGCAAAGGCTGAAGAGGAGAATAAAAAACCTAGAAGCGCAGGAAGCATTAGGATTAATTCTAATTTAAAAGAACTTGATATTGAATCATGTATTACAGAGACATCAACCAAATTAATTAGTCATCTAAACTATAAGCCGATTCTGACTAAAAAGTATCTTGTATGTTTCACGCCCGAAGCTTTTTTGCAAATTATAAATGCTTTTAGTTCAATGTTTAACGCCAGATCCATAATTGATGGGTTAAGCCTGATGAATGAAGATTCTATTGGTGAAAAGATTGCAGTTGGTAGTTTAAACATAAGCGATGAAGGCCTTCATCCTAAAAATATTGGAGCATTTAGTTTTGATGGAGAAGGTACTCCGACACAAAATATTAATTTAATTAAGGAAGGAATTTTAATTAATTTGCTTCATTCAGAAGCCACAGCAAGAAAGTATGGAGTCAATCCAACAGGTCATGCTGGATTGGGAGCTAAAGTATCTGTCTCCCCAGATTGGTTAGTTATTAGTAAATGTAAAGATACAAAAGACAAAAATGAAAATCTAAGTGTTAAAACAAATCTTGGAGAGTATATTTTAATAGACGAATTATCAGCACTTCATTCTGGTGTTAAAGCAAGTCAAGGTTCATTTTCCTTACCATTTGATGGATGGATAGTTAACAATGGTAAGAAAACTTCAATAGAAGCTGCAACAGTAGCAGGAGACATTCTAACACTTCTAAAAAGTATAGTCAAAATTGACCAAGAGCAGATTGTGACTCATCAAGGTATCAGTCCACATGTCTGGGTTGAAAATATATCAATAACTGGAGAAGCGTGAAAATAATTTTTTGGGGTACTCCAAAATATGCAGCTCTAAACCTAATAGACATAATCAATGCAGGACATAATGTAATTGCCGTTGTTACACAACCAGATAGAAAGAGAAGTAGAGGGAAGAAACTATCTCCTTCACCAGTTAAGGAAACAGCATTAAAGTTTGAAATCCCTGTATATGAAACCCACTCAATTAAAAAAGATATAAGAACAATTGAAGCTCTATCTAATTTAAAAGCAGATGTTTATATTGTTGTAGCTTTTGGTCAGATACTCCCTTCTGAAATATTAAATCAGCCAAAACTTGGATGTTGGAATAGTCATGCATCATTGCTACCTGCATGGCGTGGTGCCGCTCCAATTCAATGGAGCATTATTAATGATGATGTAAAGACTGGTGTATGCATAATGGCTATGGAAGAAGGATTGGACACAGGTCCTGTTATTGAGAAACAATCGACAAGCATATCTGATAATGACAACCTTGAAATTTTGACTAATAGATTATCAAGAATTTCCTCAAAACTATTATTAAAATCATTACATAGTTTAAAGAGCACTATAGGTTTAAATAATAGAGATCGATTAAAAAATCTTAATGCAATTGATCAAGAAGATCTCTTAGGTAATATTAGTTATGCTAGGCAATTAACTAAAGTAGATTATTTGATCAATTGGAACACTAAATCTAGAATTTTATTTAAAAAAATCAAAGGATTATATCCTAATTCATATACAATTTTTAATGGAAAACGAATCAAAATCTTAGAAGTAAACTTAATTGATGATTTAAGTATTTCTAATATTTCATTAAACAAAAGAAAGGCAGGTGAAATTGTTTTAATAACCAAAAAGGATGGTATATTTGTTATGACAAATGATATTCCTATTTTAATAAAATATGGTCAATTAGAAGGAAAAAATAAAATAGATGGATTTAGTTTATCAATTCAGGCTAAACTTGAAATTAATAATATACTTGGAAATTAATAGCTGAAATTTAATTTCAATTTTTACTTGAAAACCCCCATAGAAATAAGCATAACATTATAAGAAAAAATATATACTCTGGAATAATGATATTATAAAATATTAATTGAATGATTAATTTGAAACCAATTATAGCAACTGCAATGTAACCAGCTTTTTCTAAATTATTATATATTTCCAGCCATTTAATAAACAGTCCAGAAGTAAATCTCAAAGCTATAACTCCAATGATTGCTCCAGTAATAACTAAGAGAAATTGATCGCTTATCGCTACTGCTGCAGTAATACTATCAATTGAGAAGGCTAAATCTGTTATAGATAATAGTAATATAACTTTAATTAATGAATTATTGGCATTATTATTAATATTCTCTTTAATAAAAGGCGTTTGAATACTATTTAAGCTTATTAGTTTAGATAAAGATAGTGAAATCAAATAAAAACCACCGACTAATTTTACAGGCCAAAAATTTAAAAAAAATTGTGCTGTAAGGATTACAACTATTCTTAGCAATAATGCTATAAAAATTCCAATATTGAGAGCTTTCTTTTGTAAATCAATGCTATTTAGATTTTTAGTGATTGAAGCTAGTGCTACAGCATTATCAGCAGACAAGACAAGTTCAAGAGAAACGATAACTGGTAAGAGAGGGGCAAGCTCAACCCATCTATCAATACCATCAAGTAAAGGAGTTAAGGATCTTAGAGATGCAGAATCCATTAAAATTAGAAAGAAAGAACTATGTCTTCGAGCTGTTTGGTATATTTTAACTCTAGAGATAAATATTAGGGTTAATCAAAGGAGTTATGAGAATTGATTCTAAACTTTGTCATTTAGCAGACAATAAGGCTGTGGTAAAGGTTATTGGTTGGATTGATGAGAAAAAAGTTGGAAGTGCACTTGCCGAAGCTACTTCAGTAGAATTAGCTGAAGATAAAGCAATTATAAGATTAACCAAACGACTAGGTAAGCTGATTAACACAGATGAACGAAATAAAAGCAATGAAATACAGCAAATTAATAAAAAGATAACAGTTGAATTGGAAAATAAACATTCTGCTGACAATAAAGAAATTGTTCAGGAACCTATTGATTGGAGTGATGATTTAGCAGCTATTGATTTAGAAATTAAAAGGCTAAATTGGTCTAGAGTTGATGAAGTTAATTTTCTTAAAAAGGAATTAGGCTATAATAATCGTAATAAAATTACTAATTATAAAGAACTAATTAACTACTTAAATATCTTAAAGAAAACTAATAATCATAACCCATCTAATGTCAGCAATTCACATATAAAGAGTTTAATCAATGAGTCTGAGAATCTACTAAAGGAGTTATCATGGGATTACAAAAAAGGAAGAGAATATTTACAAAAAGAATTTAATGTCTCGACCAGGAAAGAACTAAATGAAAAGCAGCTAATTTCTTTTGTAGATAAGCTTAAATCACAAAAAACAAAATAGTTTTTAATATAGGTCTTCACCATTTGACAAATAAAATGTTATTGTTATATACATAATTAAAAAAAATAGTGTCTTTAGAGTCGTTAGCAAAAAAGTTAGAAGACCATCCTTTAACCAATGAACTAGTCGAGAGAACAAAAAGAAAAGATAGGTTAATCTTGTCAGGTGCATCGCGTACAGCAAAGGCTCTAATTACTACCTCTCTTGCAAAAAACGTATCTAATAATTTACTTGTAATTGTGCCAACATTAGAGGAAGCTACTAGATGGTTCCCATTAGTTAAAAATTGTGGCTGGACTAAAACTTGCTTATATCCAACTAGCGAAGTATCACCTTATGATTCGGTTCAAATTACATCAGAAATCATATGGGGGCAATTACAAGTTCTTAGCGACCTATTAGAGTTAAAAATAGGTGAAAATATAGCTATAATTGCGACAGAGAGATCTCTTCAGCCACATCTCCCACCAGTTGATTTTTTTAAATCTAAATGTATAAAATTAAAGGTAGGTAATGAAGTTAATCTAAATGACTTAGCAACAAAATTATCAGAATGTGGATATAATAAAACTAACAGTATAGATCAAGAAGGTACCTGGACAAGACGAGGGGATATTGTTGATATATTTCCTGTTAGTAATGAATTACCTATACGATTAGAGTTATTTGGAGATCTGTTAGATAAAATAAAGGAATTTGATCCCATCACTCAAAGATCATTAGATAAAATTGATAATGTATGTATAACACCAACTGGATTTGATCCTCTTATTATTGACAAACTTCAATCTTTAAATATATTAGAATCTAGTAATTTATTTACTGAGCAGCAAAAGTCTGAATTGATAAATACACCTTCTTCATTTTCTGCAAAGAAATATTTGGGAGTGGCTTTTGAAGATCCATCTTCATTATTAAATTATTTAGATAATAATACATTTATTGTTGTTGATGAAAGATCTCAAGGAATTTCACATGGGAGAGCATGGTTTAATATAGTTAATGAAAGTTATAATGACTTAATCACAAAGTTAGAGGAGAATAAGTTTAATAATCAATTTTATATTCCCAATTTACATAATAACCCAGAAATTATATATAATTCTTTAGACAAATATAATGGTATTGATACAACAGACCTTGAAGATTTAAATTCTAAAAAGAATGTTTTTACAATAGCCAGTAAGTCTCATAGCTGGCTCCCAAATCAATACGGCAAAATTAGTTTGTCTATAAAAGATTATATAAATAAAAAATATTCTGTCTGGATGATTTCATCTCAACCTAGCCGGGCTGTATCCCTTTTGGAAGAACATGACTGTATCTCAAGATTTATTCCCAATAATAGTGATTTAAACGGTATAAACTCTTTTATTGATGACAATATACCGGTAGCAATTAAGAGTAATAACGAGGGTGAAGTTGATGGTTTTTTACTACCAGCCTGGAAGATAGCTTTAATAACTGATAAAGAATTCTTTGGACAAAGCAGTATTATAAGTACAGGTTACTTTAGAAGACGAAAAAAGGCTGTTAGCAGAAAAATAGATCCTAACAAAATGAAACCTGGAGATTATGTTGTTCATAGAAATCATGGAATTGGACAATTTATAAAGATTGAAAAACTCAATCTAAATGGTGAATCTAGAGATTATTTAGTAATTAAATATACTGATGGTAAACTTAGTGTTGCGGCTGATCAATTAGGAAGTTTAGGAAGATATAGAAGTTCTAATTCAAAGAGACCAAATATAAATAAACTTGGGGGATCTAATTGGAATAAAATAAAGGAAAAAGCTAAAAAATCAGTAAAGAAAGTTGCTATAGATTTGATAAAGCTTTATGCAGAAAGATCAAGGGAAAAAGGTTTTAAATATCCTGTGGATGGTCCATGGCAAAATGAATTAGAAGATTCATTCCCATTTGATTTGACACCTGACCAGGCTAAAGCAGTTGTTCAAGTAAAAAAAGATATGGAAAGCGATAAACCTATGGATAGATTGGTATGTGGTGATGTTGGATTTGGTAAGACAGAAGTAGCAATTAGAGCAATATTTAAAGCTATAACCTCAGGAAAACAAATTGCATTCTTAGCTCCCACAACAATTTTATCTCAACAACATTGGCGAACAATTACTGATAGGTTTGCTCCTTATCCCATAAAGGTATCTCTACTGAATCGATTTAAAACAATAAATGAAAGAAAACATATTGTGAGTGGTCTTAAAGATGGAAAAATCGATGCAGTGATAGGAACACATCAATTGTTAAATAAAAAGCTAGTTTATAAAAATTTAGGTCTGCTAGTAATTGATGAAGAACAACGTTTTGGTGTTAATCAGAAAGAAAAAATTAAAGAATTAAAAAAAAGTGTTGATGTCCTTACACTATCTGCAACACCAATTCCACGAACACTCTATATGAGTCTTTCTGGTGTAAGAGAAATGAGTTTAATAACTACACCACCGCCCTTAAGAAGACCTATTAAAACACATTTATCCCCCCTTGATAGCGAAATAATCAGAAGCGCAATATCTCAAGAAATTGATAGGGGAGGTCAGATATTTTATATAGTCCCACGTATAAAGGGTATACAGGAAGTTGCTGAAAAGTTAAAAGTAATGATTCCAAATGTAAAACTATTGATAGCACATGGACAAATGGAAGAAGGAGCACTGGAGAACGCAATGCTTGCATTTAATGCTGGAGAAGCAGATATATTGCTATGTACAACAATTGTCGAAAGTGGTTTAGATATACCAAGAGTTAATACAATTTTAATTGAGGACTCTCATAAATTTGGTTTGTCCCAGCTATATCAATTAAGAGGAAGAGTTGGTCGTAGCGGAGTCCAAGCACACGCTTGGTTATTTTATCCAAGTAATGAAAAATTAAACGATTCATCTAAGCAAAGATTAAAAGCAATTAAGGAATTCAGTGATCTTGGCAGTGGTTATCAATTAGCGATGAGGGATATGGAAATTAGAGGTGTTGGTAATATTTTGGGCATTGAACAAAGCGGTCAGATGGAAACTATTGGATTTGATTTATATATGGAATTACTACAGGAAACTATTGCCGAAATACAAGGGCAAGATATACCAAGTGTTGATGATACTCAAATAGATTTACCTGTAACTGCATTTATTCCTGGCGATTGGATAACTGATCCTGACGAAAAAATCAATGCCTATAGATTAGCTACGCAATGTCAAAATAAAGAGGAACTCATCCAATTCACAAGCAATTTAATTGACAGATATGGAACATTGCCAAAGGCAGTCGAATCATTGATTGAAGTAATGAAGCTAAAAATAATCGCAAAAAAATGTGGATTCTCCAGAATCAAATTATCTAAACCAAATGTAGTACTTGAAACAGTAATGGATGAACCTGCTTTCAAATTACTAAGAAAAGGTTTAGCGACTCATCTTCATGGAAGGTTTATATATAAAAAAGGTGATAGAGATGCTACCGTTACAGTTCGTGGTCTAGGTATACTTGAGAGTGATAAACTTCTTGACCAATTAACTGAATGGCTAAATACAATGAATTCAGGAGTAAGTAATACTTAAATTAGTGAATTTCTAAAAAAGCGAATAGCATGGCAATCTTTCAATTGGTTGGTTATGCATCCTATATATATAAAATTTGCTATAATCTCCAAAATTTGAGAACTTTACACTTTGGGTGAAGTAATAGAAATCACTACTAACCAATACGGTATAAGTTTTTTTAGTGGATTCATAAGTCTGCTAGCACTTGGCGTTTATACCTTATTAACCTTTGATACAGGAAATGATGATGATGACTCCGACTCTGGCAGTGGCGGATTAATGCAACCAGTTAGCTAGACTTAAAGTTAAGTATTTAATAACATTTCTAGCCTCTCCCTAAAATCCCCTTTTGCGATACCTCCTTTCAATTCACCTATTATTTCAAATTCGCCTTCAGGTTTATTTACCAATAAATAGGTTGGCCAACCCATACCCTCTTTAGTCGGATACTGTTTTAAAAGTATAGGTCTATATTTCCTGTAAACCAATGTATCTTGTAGTTTAACACTAATAAATTCAATACCTAGTTCAGTGGCTACTTTAGAGTCAAAGAAGCTCATTCTGTGACAAGTTCCACAATCTTCTGAACTAAATTTAATTAGAGAAAATGGCATAAAAACTATTTTAATACATTCAAAATATACATAATATATTCTAGATTAGTTAATTTACTTATTATTTCTTGCTACTATAGAATAAAATGGATCACTTTTAGCTTGGTGAATACCAAATAAGTGTTTCTCATATGTTTTTTCATTAATAGTTTTTTCAATTCTCCACCCATTTCCAGATAATACACCGGTTACATATTCAATCCTTTGTTTTTCTGAAGAATTAGTCCAAATGTTTGGAGCTTTCGTCCAAAAAGCCCGATTAGTGAATGAAATTATTAGTAATGATGAAGATTTAATAATCCTTGAAAGTTCTAATGAAACCTTTTCGGGGTATTGAAGATATTGCCATCCAGCAACTATTAGACAAACATCAACTATAGAATCTTCTAGTGGTAAGTTTTGTGTCTTGTTTAAGTTTTGAATCCAGAAGCTATCAAGTCTATTATTCATGATTAACTCATCTTGATTTAAGCCATGACCAATTACTTTTTTAAATTTAATATTATTTGGCAAATGACTAACCCAACTGCTCATTAAATCAAGAATTACATTGTGGCTAAATAAATATTCAGAATATAAGTTTGTCAGTCGATTTCTAAATGGCAGACTAAGATGGTTAACATATCTTGGTTGATTATAAAATATTTGATCATCAGCGCTATCTGTTTTAATTCGATCAAAGTCAGTTAGTTTCATTTTATAAATCAATCTTTTTTAGTATATGTGATAGTCATAATATCCGCGAGATAAAATGAAATTTTTTATAAATAAAATATATATCTATCTAAGACATTTATATATTTTGTTCAATATATAATCTATAATTTTGATAATCCTGAATAAGGCTGAAATAAATAAAAAAATAGTTAGAATGATTAAAGAAATGATTAAGATAAGAGAGAATAAATTTAAAATAGAATATAAGAATGTTTCAGCTGATGATTTTAAATTAAGGATAAAACCCAATGAATATTTTCCTAATAGAGGAGTTATATTAGTATTTATGATAATTATAAAAAAATTTATAGAAGCACATAACATAATAAAAACTAAAAAAAATTGACTTAAAAGTGTTGTTTTCTTGTGGTTTTTACTATTTCGAAAAGAGAATGAACTACTTCTTTTTTTATTATTATTTAAAATACTCATATAAAATTAAGTTAATTAATTTTTATTTTGTTGAGGGTTAAATGATCTTTGATCTATCTCTCTTAACTCATTTTTATTATTTATGGGAATGAATAGAAAGATAGAAGTGCATATAATGAATATGGCTAATGAGTAAAAAATATTAAACTTATTTGTTGTTTTTCGTGAATTATTAATAATATATCTTTTACTAAAAGGTAATTCTAAATTAAAGTCCCATTTTATACTAAATCTTGGATCAAATCTTAAAAGGTCAAAACATCTAGTTAAATCTGATAATTCAGAGTCATCTAAAATTATCTCAAGAGGATTAACATCCTTTTTGCTACTTTTAAGTATTAATTTATGATTTGATCCTGAAGGAAAAATTGTTACAATATTCTTTTTTGATACTAATTTAGTTCTAATTCCTGATATGTAAGATCGTGAATATTTAAGTATAACTTGCATCAATTCATCTAAATGCTCTTTCTCTCCTTCTAAGATGGGTGAACCAATAATCTTCAGACTCCACGAAGACAAAATACCAATTGTTTGATTCGAATCGCCATTTGAAACGTCTGGCATTCCAGCAAGTTCTAATGATGATGAATTCTGATCAAATTTATAGGATAATTGAATCATTTTTATACAGACTATTTTTGGTGATATAAGGAGGCCTTTAAACGATTCGCTCCCCCTTGTCCACATGATAATGAAAGAATAACTAATAACTCTCTGAAGAATTCGTTATTATCTTCACTTAATAATGTATTGATATAAGTTCGCTTTGAGTTCATTCTATCCCTTATTAGTGATTTAAGACGAGAGGTAAATAAATACCATCGTTCTTCATTTAGTGACTTTGACTCTTTTGATGAAAGAAGTTGCCTAATAAGTGGATAAAGATTATCTGCCATCGACGAAATTAGAATTACAAGTGAGTCAATCTGATCTGAGGAAAGAATTGAATATGTATATGATTTTCTCAAGGGGTTGGAACATCTAATTTTCCAAAATTTAACTAGATTTGAAAAATCATCGGACAATCCAATATTTTTGGCCTTCAAAAAGAGTGAGTCAGTAGCATTAATTTGAAGTGTTTCAATAACTAATATCAAAAAATCAATTTTTTTTGGCGCATCATTAGCAATTTCACAATTGAGATAGATATTTTCTTCTTTTTGTTGAGAAGCCACTAAAAAGGTTGATTTCATAAATTAAATAATGACAGGACTTGGAAAATTAGCTAGTTTTATTGTTGGTTTTATAAAATCGCACACCAAATATAGTTTTGTAGCATGGAGCATCTAAAAAAATATATTGCTGAAATAAATGATTTTCCGAAGGAAGGGATAGTCTTTAAAGACATAAATACAATTTATAAAGAACCAAGTATATGGAATGAATTAATGTTACCTCTAGAAAAGCTTGTCTCTATAACTAAACCTGATTATATAGCCGGAATAGAGTCTAGAGGTTTCATAACTGCTTCAGCACTTGCGTATAAGAATCACATTGGTTTTCTGCCGATTAGAAAAGCTAATAAATTGCCAGGTAATGTTTTTGGGATAAATTACCAACTTGAATATGGCGAGGACAGATTAGAAATTCAAAAAGATATAATCAGCAAAAATAGAAAAATAATTATTGTTGATGATTTGTTAGCAACAGGAGGTACAGCATCTGCAGCAGGAAAATTAATTAATGAACTAGACGCAAAATTGATAGGTTACGCTTTTCTTGTTGAACTAACAGAACTTCAAGGACGAACTAAGCTAGAAACGAAGGGAGATTCAAAATTATTAATTGAAAGTGTAATAAAATATTAATGGGATTTTTGCCATGAAAGTGTCATTTTAAGCTGTGTATCCGAAAGCAAACCGTAACTCCACATTACAATAGGTAATGGTGAATTTTCTAAATAAGATCTTTTAATTCCTAATTCCAGGGCATTCTTACTAACACCAAGTTTATCTATAATAAATTCACATAATTCATCTGAAGGTTTATTTATTGGCTTGCTAGTATTGATCATATTTAGTATTGCTTTTATAAACCGTTTGTCATTGTATTTAAAATAAACCTTCTTACAATAGAAGATTTTTTTAATATATAGAAAACAATAAATCGAGGTATATAAAAAATATTAATATTTGTTCTTGAATACCTAACTAAAATATCCGTTAATAGTGCTATTGAGAAAACATCAAATAGTCTTGATAAGGTATAAATTAATGGTATGAGAAATTTATTCTTATTTAAGAATCTGTAGGAAACTAAAGAAGTTAAACAATCAACATCTCGCCAGCATAAATTTAATCCTTGACCTCCAACTGGGTGAATAACATGGGCTGTTTCCCCAAGATAAATATATTTTCCAGAATGGAATGAATAATTTAATAAGAATCGTATTTTATATGATTTTGTATCTTCAATTAATGTGTCTGGTTCAACTCCATATGGTAGAAGTGTGGACAAGTAATCTAAAAATAGTGATTTGGGAAGTTCTAAAGTTTTATTACCTTTCTTTAATGATTGACTACAGATGATCTGAAATAAGTCATCTCCAAGTGGAAGTACTGCAAATGGACCCTCTGAATTCAAAATTTCAAATGCTTTATTAGATTTGACTCCTCTTAATAGAACCTTAGTCGTTATACACATTTGATCATATTGAAATCCAAATGAAGGGGATCTAAGCTTTTTTTTAGTCGGTGAGTTAGATCCATCAGCAGCAATTATTAGATCATAATTGTTTGTATTAGGGATAACTGAGCTGGGAATTTTATTTATTTCCTCAATTATAGAAATATAATTAAGAATAGAAATCATTAATTTTTTATGCTCCGCAATCCAACCGACAGCTGAATATTTTAGGTCAGACTTATTTAAATCATTCAAATTTAATTCAACACTTTTATTGATTTCATTATCGATAATATTTAGATGTTGAAAAGAAATAAGATCTGTAACAATACGCGACCACAAACCAATCTTATTGCAAAATTTCCTGGATGAATGTGTAATGGCATAACAACGGTCTCTATTAATAAGATCTTCGTCTGATAGTCTTTCATATAAATCTATTCTGCATCCTGCTTTTGCTAATGATATTGCGGCCAATGATCCAGTTAAGCCGCTACCAATGATAGCTATATTCATAGATAAAATTATATCATTTATTAAGAAAGATAATTAATTCATAATTCTTCTATTAACAAATTCTTCAAATGCAGGACGAAGAAGATATGGATAATAACCAACCCATAAATTTATTTCTGGAAGCCATGCATCAGTTATTGCCTGAATATTACTAAAGTCTCTTTTATTACTAAAAACTACACAATTAATTTTCATTCCTTTTTTTATTATGTTGAATTTATTTTTTAGTGGAAAACTTATATTACCTATAAAACCATCCTCATCTTCTATATCCATTTGTACCCAAGTTCTCTTTTTTTCAACTATTTTTAATCTGCCATCCTTATCGGCCTGTTCCTGTTGATTTTCTACAATATCCTTAACATATACATCAGATACAAATCCATCTACTAGAGCAGAAAAAGAATAAATTTTAAATTTCGAATTCTTTCTACTAGCTTCAAGTATTGGTCCCCATAAAATATACAAAAGGAA
>CETG01430852.1_pt1 | contig 16461 bp, 16 predicted proteins | sample 361471 | NCBI WGS metagenome assembly CETG01 (sample SAMEA2622696, study PRJEB7988) | marine metagenome | isolation source: saline water (ENVO:00002010), including | reverse complement strand
GGGCAAGAAAAATAGCAGAACTATTTTATCAAGCATTAAAAGAAGATTACGATTTATATAAAGCAAAGACTACTAATGACTAAAAAAATACTGTTCATAATACTTTTGGTGTTTCCTTCAGGATTTTTTTGCCAACATTATCCTCACGATGTTCCAGAGCACGACTTTATAGATTATCAGCACAATTACATCGACTTTTTTCAAGACAGCTCTAACTTTCAAAAGTTTTATTCAAAATTAGACTCCCTACTTTTTTATGGTGAAGGGAAAATAAATATTGTCCATATTGGAGGATCACATATTCAAGCAGATATGTGGTCGGATAGAGTTCGGCAACGATTGTATAATTTTATTCCAACCAACAATGGAGGAAGAGGATTGCTTTTCCCCTATAGATTAGCTAAAACCAACAACCCTTACTACTATAAGGTAGAATATACTGGAGATTGGAAAGGATATAGGAATTCTGTACTAAGTCATGACTCTGAATTTGGCGTCACAGGAATAACTGCTAAAACTAAAGATTCTATATCCACAGTAAAGCTCACCTTTAGAGGAGATAATTATCCCGATTACGACTTCAACAAGATTACCATTTTACACAATCAACAAACCGAATCCTTTTGTATTGAGCTATTGTCAGATACCACTGCTATTCGAATTAATAATGACTCTATAGGGTACACAGCGTTTTGGTTATCTTCATATCAAAACAAATTAGAGTTTTCCATTACCCAAATGGACACCTTAGAAAAAGAATTTGCCCTGTATGGCTTGTTGTTAGAAAATCAAGATCCTGGAATCTGTTATCATTCAATTGGGGTTAACGGAGCAAGTGTTCCCAGTTATTTGCGCTGTGAATTTTTTGAAAAGCAACTTTCACTAATTAAACCCGATTTAATTATTTTTTCGGTAGGAATAAACGATGCGTACGACACTCAGTTTACTGCTGATAAATATGAAAATAATTACGATACTTTAATCAGCTATTTCCAAAAAGTTAATCCTAAAGCCGCCCTTCTTTTTACAACAAATAACGACAGCTACTACAAAAGAAAATATCCAAATAAAAAAGCTGAAGACGTAAGAGATGTAATGCGAAAACTTGCTTATAAATATGGTGGTGGAGTTTGGGACATGTACGGTCTAATGGGTGGATTAGGCTCTGTTAAAACTTGGGAAAATGCAGGGTTAGCCAAAAGAGACAAAATTCATTTTACAAAGGCTGGGTATGAAACCGTTGGTGACTTACTTTTTGAAGCGTTAATAAAATCTTACAATGACTATGTTGGAAAAGATAACTGATTTTATTAACGGTTTGTTTTCAATAGAAAATATTGGCAACCTATTTCTTTATAATAACGACACCCCGTTGTTATTTACTCAATTGTATTTTTGGGTGTTTTTTGCAATAGTGCTTAGTGTATATTCTATTGTTTATAAAAAAAATAAAGTTCGAAATGGTTTTCTTTTTTTAGTCAGCTTATTCTTTTACTATAAAACCAGTGGTTTTTTCTTTAGTATACTGCTCTTCTCCACTTTTTCCGACTATTTACTTGGTTTTGCCATTTACAATGAGAAAAACAAAACCACAAAAAAATGGTGGCTTTCTCTAAGTATTATTATCAACCTTTCTGTTTTATTCTACTTTAAATACGCCTACTTTTTTGCAGATTCATTTAATCAATTAGTTGGCACTGATTGGCACCCCATTAATCACTTTGCATCTTTAAGCAACCAGTTATTTAGCACCACCTTTAGAGTAGATCAAATTTTACTTCCTGTAGGGATTTCGTTTTTTACTTTTCAAACCATGTCGTACTCAATAGACGTCTATCGAAATGCTGTAAAACCAGTAAAAAGTATAGTTGATTTTGGGTTTTATGTTTCGTTTTTTCCTCAATTAGTTGCCGGTCCAATTGTTCGTGCCGCCAATTTTATACCTCAACTATATAAGCCTTATTGCCTTACAAAAAAACAATTTGGAATTGCTATGTTTTGGATCATGAATGGCCTATTAAAGAAAGTTATTCTTGCCGATTACATTGCATTAAATTTAGTAGATCGAGTCTTTGATAACCCTGAGCTATTTAGTGGGGTTGAAAATCTAATAGCCTTGTACGGATACTCTCTCCAAGTGTATGCAGACTTTTCAGGATATACAGATATTGCAATAGGAATTGCTCTTCTTTTAGGGTTTCAACTACCTAAGAATTTTGACTCTCCATATAAAGCGGATAGTTGTGGGAATTTTTGGAAAAGGTGGCACATCTCTTTGTCTTCTTGGCTTAAAGACTATCTATATATTCCCATGGGTGGAAATAGAGGAGGTTCTGTTTTCACCTTTGTTTCATTGGGCTTTGTGGCCTTATTTCTTTTCTTTATAAGCGGCTCTTTCTACGTGCTGTTTTATTTTTTAGCAGGTTTGATCGTTGCTTTATTAATTGGTTTAGTCTTTCCTAAATTACGTAGCTGGTACATCACCAATATTAACATTATGATTACTATGCTTCTAGGAGGGTTATGGCATGGCGCAAGCTGGAATTTTGTTTTCTGGGGAGGATTAAATGGGTTGGGAATAGTTGTTTATAAGCTGTGGAGAAAAGTAAGTCCCTGGGAAAACAAATCCAAATGGTGGAATAGAGCATGGGCGGTATTTATTACTTTTAATTTTATTTCGTTTACTAGAATTTGGTTCAGAAGCGGATCTGCAAGCTCTTTTGATTCCATGAATAAAGCTCATGATATACAAGCAGAGCTAATTACTGCCAACAGCATGCTTTACAAGCTACTTACTGATTTGAACTGGTCTATCATTCCAGATCTAATTTCAGGATACTGGCAGGTTTTGTTAGTAATGTTTGCGGGCTTTGTTATTCACTTGTTTCCCAGCAAATGGAAACATTGGTATAGAAACAAATTTGCTTCTGCCCCCTTGGTTTCTCAACTATGTTTTTGTGTGTTTGCAGTAATACTACTGTATCAAATACTTTCAGCGGATTTACAGCCTTTTATCTATTTCCAGTTTTAAGGATTTTGATTTTAATAAAAATCTAGCTATTGTTTATCTTCTCAAAACAATAGATCCTGTTGTAGATAAATCTGTTTGATCGTTTCCTATGGCCTTAATAAAGTAGAGATACTGCCCAACTAAAAGAGGGTTGCCAGCTGCATCATTACCGTCCCACTTAGCATCAATGTAGTCTGCTTGAAAAACTACTTTACCTTTTAAATCAAATATTTGAATAAAATAAGACTTGATGTTTTCCCCTTTCACAAAGAAAAAATCATTTTCTCCGTCACCATTGGGAGTGAAAATATTGGGTATGGTCTGAATAATACATCTTGGATTTACAGTAATTAGTTTAGTAGCTTGTGCTTTTTGACCCTCCGATTCAACTTGTACGCTTACAGTGTAAGTATTGGGTTCTCTAAAAACATGCTCTACTACTGCTCCAATTTCTGTAGAGCCATCACCAAAATCCCATCTGACTAAATCAGCAGTTTCAGATTGTTCAAACACTACAATTAAAGGAGAATGGCCACCTGAAACAGAAGCGTTGATAACTGGCGCCAACTCTTTTCTTTGGACAATTTCTACCTTGGTAACTGTGTCAACGGGGTTAACTATTTGTGTTGAAGTTTGCTCTTGCTCAAAATTATTTAATTTCCTTGTTTTTGGTGTTAAAAACAGATTAACAATAGATCCTGGTTGATTATAATTGACTTGCTCTTTATTGTCTGTTTTATCCTCTACTATAGCAACATCATACTGGTTGATTTCTTTTTCAAGAACCTTAATTAGAGGGTCATTTTTATCAAATGGGCTTTTTTCTGTAAAAGCATCTGAAAGTGTTTCTTGTTTTTCTTTAGCAGTTAATGACGGGTCAGTACTGGTAGTGGTGTTTTCTGGATCAATTAAAGAAGAAGGGGGTGCTGTAAATGATTGATAGGCCAAAACTGCAACAACACCAACTAAGGCCCCCATAAAAGTTCCACCAATAATCTTCCAAATAGAAAATTTTGCGACCGAAGTTCCAGCAACAGAACTTGACCCTTTGCTTATAGAATTAGAAATGTTATTCCACATAGCACTGCTTACTTCAGGAGAAAAAGAATCAAAGGAAGCTTTGAAAATTTCATCTATATGTTGGTCTTTACTCAATATCTTAAATCAATTTATTATCAACTAATAACTCTTTAATGGTGTTTCTTGCTCTTGAAAGCTGACTTTTAGAAGTACTTTCAGAGATATCTAACTCCTTTGCAATCTCTTTATGAGAGTAACCTTCAATAGCATACATGTTAAATATGGTTCTGTAACCAATAGGTATATTTTGAATAATTTTCATTAACTCTCTAGCTGTCAAATTCTCCACCACATACTGGTCGTTTTTTAGTCCATATCCTACATCATCAATCGATGAATTAAGTTGCATTTTTTTGTTTTTTCTTATAAAATCCAAAGCCGTGTTTACTACTATTCTTCTAATCCAACCCTCAAAAGAGCCTTTGTTTGAATATTTTTCAAGCTTATTAAAAACTTTAATAAATGCTTCTTGTAATACATCTTCTGCATCATTTTTGGAAGATGTATACCTCATGCAAACACCAAACATAACTGAGGAATATTTAACAAATAACTCTTTTTGAGCTTTTTGATTATTATTAAGACATTCCTTAACCAATTCTTCATCAGTCATACTTTTTGCTTCAACTTTCATATAAGACTTATTTTAAAGTAATAAGGTTGCATAGGAAACTTTCGGAAGTAAAATATACAGAATATATTAGAGATATATCTGTATAAATTCTACTTTTGAACAACTTAATTTATCATGAGGACTATTTATTTTCTTTGCATTTGTCTGCTTTTTATTCAATTTTCTTGTACGACCAATCCAACTAATGAAGTTAATTCAACAGCTATAGATATTGATGGGTTTTGGATTGGTAGTCTACATATTTATCCCAACAAAACCATTCCTTTTAACTTTAAAGTTTCTGGGGATACCGTTCATTTTTATAATGCTGAAGAAAAAATTACTACAACACTATCTCATAACTCTTCTGGATTTTTCACTTTAAAAATGCCCGTATTTAATAGTCAGTTTAGTTTTCAAATCGTTAACCAAACTCTTAAAGGAAGTTGGAAAAATTTCGCTAAATCGGATGATTATGAGATTAAATTTTCTGCTGTTAAAGCCAAAGATTCAAATAACCGCTTCATCGCTTCTAATTCCCCTAATAAAAGCTTTTTAAACGGTAATTGGGAGGTGTCTTTTGCCCCTGATTCTGAAGATGAATTTAAAGCCATTGGTATTTTTAATCAACATCCAGAAATGCTTTCTGGTACGTTTTTAACTGAAACTGGAGACTACCGATATCTTCAGGGAGTCAGCACTAAAGATTCTCTATTCCTATCTTGTTTTGATGGATCACACGCTTTTTTATTTGAGGCCAAAATAAAAGATACAGTTTTAGAAGGAGTGTTTTACTCAGGAAATCATTATTCTGAAAACTGGACAGCACTTAAAAACAATAGCTTTTCGCTTTCTGATCCATATTCAATAACCACTCTTGATGATGCTAATCCAGTCTCTTTTTCATTCCCAGATACAGACAGCATATGGTTCAGTTACCCCAATGAAAAATTTTCCGATAAAGTAGTTATTATTCAAATCATTGGATCATGGTGTCCCAATTGTTTGGATGAGACTGTATTTTTTACCTCACTTTACAATAAATATAAAAATAGAGGATTAGAAGTTGTTGCTCTTACTTACGAAAAGTCGGATTCATTTAAGAAAAAAGTAGATAGAATTATGAGCTTAAAAAATCATTTATCTGCTGATTACCCTTTTTTAATTGCAGGAAATTCAAGTAAAAAAGAAGTGGAAGAAACACTTCCCTTTTTAGTAAATGTAGCCTCTTTTCCAACTACAATATACATTGATAAAGCTGGTGAAATTAGAAGAATTTACAGTGGGTTTTATGGGCCTGGAACAGGAAAGTATCATGAAATTTTTTCTAAAGAGACCAATTTGTTTGTAGAGTCGTTATTAGATGAAAAAATTATTCATTAAATTAACCTATGCCTGCAATTAAAAATGCCCTTCTTCGATATAGAGTAATTGACAAATCAATAAGAAACGAGTATAACCCATACCCTTCCAAAGAAGATTTGCGACAAGCTTGCGAGGAAGAGTTGTACGGATCTTCAGACGGAAGTAACATTTGCGATTCTACAATCGAAAAAGACCTCTTTGCTATGCGGCAAGAGCACGATGCGCCCATAAAATATTCAAAAGCAGAAAGAGGATACTTTTATACAGATAAAAACTTTAGCATGGATGACATCCCTCTTACCGATGCTGATATATCTGCAATTAAAGCAGCCACAACTATTCTGAACCAATTCAAAAACACTCAGCTTTTTGGTCAATTTCAATATGCTATAGATAAGATTTTAGATCGTGTTGAAGTCTCTGCTAATAAACAAAACTACAACGATGATTTTGTACACTTTGAGTCTCAACCAACAATTGGCGGAAATGAGTTTTTAGCACCAATAGTTAAAGCTATAAAAGAAAAAAAGAGTATCCAATTTGAGTATAGAAGCTTTAAAAGCGAGCAGGGCTCTATAAGAAGGCTTCAACCCTATTTGCTTAAAGAATACAGAAATAGATGGTATTTAATTGGTAAAAGTGAGCTTAAGGATAAAATACTAACATTTGCTTTAGATAGAATGCAAAACTTAATGTCCTTAGAGTTGCCCTTTAATCCTGATAGATCATTTAATGCAGAAGTTTTTTTTAGACACTCTATTGGAATTACTGCCTATGATGGAAATCCAGAAAATATTACTGTTCAAGCAAGTCAAGTGCTTTCAAAATATTTAATTTCTCAACCTCTTCATCATACTCAAAAAATAGTCTCCAACAAAGATGGTGTTCATACGTTTAGTTTTGAGTTATTGCTTTCATATGAATTAAAAATGCTCTTACTTGGTTTTGGAAATGATTTAAAAGTAATATCTCCTGCTAATCTAGTTACCGATATTAAGACCACCGCTAAAGAAATTTTGTCATTATATGAATAACTTAATCGGAATTTTTGTTTTAGTTGCTTTTCTGGCCAACTCAGTTAAGGGACAGCTAATTGACAATTCTATTTGTAATGCGTTTTCAGATGAGCCTTTTTTTAATACTGAAATTGTTAAGCTAAATAAGTTGCGTTCGTTACACGGGACTATTTCAACCAAAAAAGAATTGAGTGCAATTAAAAAATCGGGGAAAAGTCAGCATTTTAAGTTTGATAAAAAAGGGAATTTAACTCAGCAGTACACTACTTTTTTTAGAAAAAATAAAAAAGACACCACATTTATATTATACAACTATGATAATAATGGAAATTTAACTACCAAAAGAACCAACGATGTAAATGGATTTTACTCCTACAACTATGAATTTAACCAGGAAAATGACATTATTAAAAAAACCTATTGCCGAGATCACAATAAACTAAACTCTAGAAGTTCGTTTATTCTTGAAAAGCAATACGTAATTATTAAAGAAGGATATAGCTACAAAAAAAACGACTCTGTTGTCATAAAAAATGTATTAAACAACAATGGGCTCCCCTATCAACAAGTAAAATACATCTACAATTCATTGGGTTATTTGATTTCTGAAACCAAAAAATTACTTATTAACAACAAAAAAACAACCACCACCTATTCGTACAATAGCCATGGATTATTATCAGCAAAAAAGATTACCAATAATCAGCAAAAGCAACATCTAAAAAAAACAACCTATCTGTATGACGAATTAGGTAATCTAATAGAAATCAATGATTTTAAAAACAACAAGCACATTACCCATAAAGAAATACTTTACGATGAAAAAACATATCTTCTTAAAGCGTTGATTATTCAAGATGTTGAAACTAATTTCATTAAGATCATTAAATTTAAAGCCTCTTTTTATTAATTTATTATGAAAACACCACTTCTTATTCTATTGCTTATATTTTCTCTTCTTTCTTGTGAGTCGTCACACAAAGACGCTACTGCATTATGTGGTTGTTATACAGAGCTACATCGAGCTGTTCCTCTAAAAAAGGTAGAAATTATTGGGGATTCTTGTTCGAACCTCTACATTGAAATTTTAAACCGCTTAAAAGCTGATCAAAAAGAGTTAAAATTATTTGAAAAAGCACTTGCCAACTGCCAATAACATATTTATTTCTGATGAAAAAAATTCTTAATTATATAAATGGAAATCTTGTAGAACCCCAATCGAAAAAATGGATAGATAATTACAATCCTGCCAATGGAAAAGTATACAGTAAGATTCCTGATTCTGATCAATCAGACTTAACTGATGCCTACAAAGCAGCTAAAAAAGCCTTTCCGATTTGGTCTAAAACACCTAAAGAGGAACGCTCTAAAATAATGCTAAAAATAGCCTCTTTAATAGAGGCTAAAATTGATGCTCTTTCATTGGCTGAATCTATTGACAACGGCAAGCCCGTTAAATTAGCCAAAGCAGTAGATATTCCAAGAGCAGCAACAAATATGCACTTTTTTGCAACTGGAATCCTTCATTACGGGTCTGAAAGCCAGCAGTTGAATGATGTAGCTATTAATTATACCTTGAGAAAGCCTATTGGTGTTGTTGGATGCATCTCGCCATGGAATTTACCACTTTATCTTTTTACCTGGAAAATAGCACCTGCTTTAGCAACTGGCAATACAGTTGTTGCCAAACCCTCTGAAGTTACTCCTATGACAGCTTTTTTATTTTCCGAAATATGTAAACAGGCTGGCCTTCCTGATGGCGTATTAAATATTGTTCATGGCTATGGTCATAAGGTTGGCGCAGCAATGAGTGAGCATCCCGGCATCAAGGCAATATCATTTACTGGAGGAACCAAAACGGGTGAGACAATTGCAAGAACAGCTGCTCCAATGTTTAAAAAATTAAGTCTTGAATTAGGAGGTAAAAACCCCAATATCATCTTTGCCGATTGTGATTTTGAAAAAGCCCTTAAGACTACTTTGTTAAGCTCGTTTGCCAATCAAGGTCAAATCTGTCTTTGTGGTTCAAGAATCTTTATTGAACGACCGATATATGAAAAATTTAAAGCCGCTTTTGTTGAAGCTACCAAAAAACTGATTGTTGGAAATCCAAAATCTGCTGACTCTAACCTAGGGGCGATAGTTTCCAAAGAACATCTGCAAAAGATACTTTCTTATGTAGAGTTGGCAAAAAAAGAAGGCGGAACTATCTTAACTGGTGGTGTAAAAGTTCAACCTGAAGATCCCGAATGCACAAATGGCAACTTTATGCGACCAACCATCATTGAAGGCTTAGCTTACGATTGCCAGACCAACCAAGAAGAAATTTTTGGTCCAGTGGTTACCATTACACCTTTTGATAGTGAACAGCAGGTCATTACCTATGCCAACAGCACAAAATACGGATTAAGTAGTACTGTTTGGACACAAAGCACAAGTAAGGCACAGCGATTTGCTCAAGAACTTGAGGCGGGAATAGTATGGATAAATTGCTGGTTGGTAAGGGATTTAAGAACTCCATTTGGAGGTGTTAAAAATTCTGGAGTTGGTAGAGAAGGTGGTTTTAATGCCTTTAATTTTTTTACAGAACCAACGAATGTTTGTCTGAAACTTTAACCAGGTTCTTTCGTTCTATTTTAGTATTGATGAATGTTTCATATTCCCTATTAGGTTTACTGTTTTTTAAGCTTTTTTTTTCTTGCTTTATGTTTTCTCAGCAAGTAGAAAAATCCATTGACGACTCTATTAATACTAATTTATCCGGAGTTCAAGAGAATGTTTCCGTTTTAGACTCTGGTTTTTTACCTGCTTTTGCGTTTTCTAGTCTTTACTTTAAAAAAAGGTATAAAGAAGAACATCTACTAAAAAAAATTGTAGATAATAAGGGAGATGGCTTTGACTCTCTATACGGGACAAGAAACATGAGACCCATTTTACATGGTGTTGCCTACAGAGGGGGAGCGAATAATTACTTTCATAAAACTCAGAAAAGAAAAAATAACAATCCCCTGCCAAATGATGGTGTTTTAAATTTGTGTAGAGAAGGTTTTTCAAGCTCTGTCTATCTATATAAATCCAATTGGGACTCTTCATTTTCAAAAAATTCTTGCTCATGTGTAAACAACACCCTTAACAACTTAAGCTACTATCAACTCAATTATTTTGACAGTATAGACGTAGATAAAATGATACATCTTGTATACAATAGTGCATTAGATAGTACTGTAGGTCCTGTCTATTTGCATTGTTGGAACGGATGGCATGCTTCAGGTTTTATAGCAGCCATTTTACTCAAGCAATTTTGTGGCTACTCAAGCCTTGAGGCAGTAAACTATTGGGATTTATGTACTGATGGAACCAACATTAGCCCTAGATACAATTTTATCAGAGATAAAATTAAGGCCTTCAAGCCAATCCAAAAATATACTATTAACGATTCTTTAGGGAGTCTGATTTGCCCTCCAATGCCAGAAATTATTGATAGCAATCTGCTACATATTTCAATTGAACATTTAAAGCTAGTTCCTGAAGCTTTACCAGATGGCACCATTTTAATTCTTGACAACATAAGATTTCAACCCAATCAAACTAGTTTTTCTAATCCTGAAAAAAACAAAGACTTAATTTTACTTTCCGATGTTTTACTAACTACTAAAAACCTAACTCTGGAAATTAGTGGTCATACTGATCGTTCTGGAGACGAATCTAAAAACAAACTTCTTTCCAAAAAAAGAGCAAAGTTTATATACGATTATTTACTAAAAAATGGAGCAAGTGAAAATCAACTTTCATATAAAGGAATGGGATCGTTAATGCCTGCCTATACCAATAAAACAAAAGAAGGAAGGTCTGCCAATAGGCGAATAGAAATTAAAATTCTAAAAAACCAAAAAGAAGATTATTCTACACTAGTAAAAGAAACTGAATTAGGTTTTATTTCTAAGCTAACTAATTTAAAACCCAATAATGCTATTATATTAAACGAAATTCGATTCAATCCAAGTGAGCATCTTCTTTCAGCTAATCAAATCAATCAATTGGATAGTCTTGCTGCTTATTTGCGTTTAAATAATGCTTCAGTAGAAATTATAGGTTATACAGATGCCTCAGGAGTTGAAGAAAAAAATATTGTGCTTTCTGGGTTAAGAGCCCAATCGGCATATAGCTATCTTATCGATAAAGGCGTTGAGGCAAAAAGACTATTTTTTAGTGGATGCGGTTCTGCAAACCCAATTGCACCTAATAAATATGAGTGGGGAAGAGAAAAAAACAGACGTTTAGAAGTGGTTCTGTTAAAGAAATAATCGAATGATTCTGTTTTTATAATTAGACTATTATCTTTGAGAAAAAAAAGGATGTCTTCAACTAAATTCAGCTCAGAAAATGCCCCTAAACCTGTAGGTTTGTATCCACACTCAAGGAAAGTAGGCAATTTACTTTTTCTTTCAGGTGTTGGTCCAAGAATTGCCAAATCAGATTCTAACGACTCCTCAGTACCCGGTTTAACACTAGATCATAATGGAAATTTTACAACCTTTGATTTTGAAGCTCAATGCCACAGTGTGTTTCAAAACATTAAAGCCATTTTAGAAGATAGTGGCTCTAGCTGGGAAAATCTTATTGATGTAACGGTGTTTTTAGTAAATATGAAGCGTGACTTTGCAACTTATAATAAAGTATATGCCCAATACTTCAAAGACAACCAACCCTGTAGAACAACCGTAGAAATCAATGCCCTTCCAACACCAATTGCAATTGAACTCAAATGCATTGCAACCATTTAATTTCAAATTATTATGAAAAGTTTAGTAGAAAAGTTTACTACCCAGCTAAAAGATGCTATTGATGTTGGAGAAAAGTCAAGTTTTTCAGCTGTAAACAAATCGTTTTCCAATGTATTAATTATTGGCATTGGTGGGTCTGGTATTGGTGGTAAGATTGTTGCCCAACTTACAAGTAAGCAACTAAAAATTCCAGTAACTCTTTGCAGCGACTATACACTGCCTGAATTTGTTGATAACAAAACCCTAGTAATAGCTTCCAGCTTTTCAGGAAATACTGAAGAAACACTTTCTTCAGTATCGACCGCTCAAGAAAAAGGAGCAGAAATTGCATGCATTTCTTCTGGAGGCAAACTGCTAGAAATAGCCAAAGAAAATGGGTACAACCATATTATTCTACCAGCTGGAAAGTCTCCAAGAGCAATGCTAACCTACTCTCTTACTCAACAGTTTTACATCTTGTATAATTATGGTTTAATTGATAAAACTTTCAAAAAAGATCTTCAAAAAGCCATTTTAGTATTAGAAGAAAATTTTGCGGATATTAAAACAACTGCTCATGAGGTTGCCTTAGGGCTACACAACAAAACAAGTGTTTTGTATGCTGAAGCAAACTTTGAAGGGGTTGTTACAAGAATGAGACAACAAATCAATGAGAATTCAAAGGCGCTTTGCTGGCACCATGTTTTACCAGAAATGAATCACAATGAGCTAGTTGGCTGGGCGGGAGGTAAGCAGGAGTATGCTGTTGTTATATTACGCACTTCATTTGATCATCCAAGAACAAGTGTTCGGATGACTATTTCAAAAGAAATAATCTCAAAATACACCTCAACAATTTTTGAAATATCAGCAAAAGGAGATAGTCCATTAGAACAGTCCTTATATTTAATTCTATTTGGAGACTGGGTGAGTGTGTATTTAGCTGAATTAAATCAAGTTGATCCAATTGAAGTAAATGTTATAGATTATTTAAAGGGAGAGCTTGCTAAAATACCATCATGAGTTGTCCTATTGTAGCTTTTGAAGATTTAAACTTAATTGATTATAAAAAGGCTTGGGATTACCAAACTTCTTTATTTAATCCCATTATTGATCAAAAAATTTTTAATCGAAAAAACCCTGACGCTACAGTTAAAACAAAAAACCATTTACTGTTCTGTGAGCACCCTCATGTTTACACTCTTGGCACCAGTGGAAAAAAAGAAAATTTGCTTATAAGCGAAGCTATTTTACAAAAACTTAACGCTACTTATTACAAAATTAACCGAGGAGGAGATATCACCTATCATGGCCCTGGTCAGCTAGTTGCATATCCTATTTTTGATTTAGATCACTTTTTTACAGATATCCATAAATACCTGCGATTTTTAGAAGAGTCTGTAATTCTAACCTTGAAAGAATATGGTGTTGTCGGAGATAGAATTGAAGGATTAACAGGCGTTTGGATTGATATAAACACTGCAAATCCAAGAAAAATATGCGCTTTAGGAGTAAAAAGCAGCAGATGGGTAACCATGCACGGAATTGGGTTTAATGTTAATACCGATTTGTCGTATTTTGATGCTATTGTTCCCTGTGGGATTAAAGACAAAAGCGTTACATCCTTAGCAAAAGAAATTGGTGAAAAAGTTGACTTTGAAGATTTAAAAAGTAAATTAAAAATTAACCTTTCCAACGTCTTTGATTTCGATTATGAATAACAAAAAAGCTGCTAAAAGAAAAAATATACTTCTTGTTTTTTTATTACTTGGAGCAATTGTAATTGGTCATTTAATCACCGGTTATGGTTATTTGTTTAGGGGTGTTTACCTTAGCTACTTTCAAGGTCAAAGCGGTCCTGGAATTAACGATGCGCACCTTTTTTACAACAATGAAATAGCTAGCCCTAACTCAATAAAGTTTGTTTCTTCAAGCAAAAAAAACAACATTAAATTGCCCGAAAAAGAGCTTGCTTTATTGGAAAAAATTAACACTGCTAGCTTTATTGTTGTTAAAAACGACTCCTTAATTTTTGAAAAATACTGGGGAGAATACACTTCTTCTACTGCTACAAACTCCTTTTCAGCTGCAAAAAGTTTGGTAAGCTTATTAATAGGAATTGCTGTTGAAGAAGGAAAAATTGATTCAGTTGACCAACCTGTTGCAGCTTTTTTAGAAGAGTTTAATGCTGATGGGAAATCGAAAATTACCATTAGAAATTTGCTTACCATGTCTAGTGGTCTGAGCTGGAAAGAAAGTGGAAAAAACCCCTATTCTGATAATGCAAAAGGCTATTATGGACAGTACTTAAGAGAGCACATTAAAAGCTTAAAAGTAATTCAGGATCCTGGTAAAATTTTCAATTACAAAAGTGGCGACACCCAAATTTTAGTTTATGTATTAGAAAAAGCAACTGATAAAACAATAAGTGACTATATGCAAGAAAAAATATGGTCTAAAATTAATGCAGAGTCAACTGCTTTATGGAATTTGGATAGAGAAAATGGTGATGAAAAAGGGTTCTGTTGCTTTTATGCTACTGCTAAAGATTACGCCAAAATTGGACAGCTAATTCTTAATAATGGAAAATGGGGTTCTGATCAAATAATACCTATATATTATCTCCAAAATGCCCTACTTCCTGCCCAAGACATACTAGAAAAAGATGGCTCCATAAATAAACGATACGGTTGGCAATGGTGGTATGCAACCTACAACAACCAACCTATTCATTATGCAAGAGGATTGCTTGGTCAATACATTATTGTTTATCCTGCAAAAAAGCTAGTTATTGTTCGAACTGGTGAAAAAAGAAAAAAAGTTCAAAAAGATGGTCACCCAGCCGATTTATGGGATTATCTTAGATTGGCTGAATTGGTTTCAAAATAAATTTACATTGTGAAAAAAGATATCCCTATACCAAAAGTTAAAGACATAGGTGTTGCTGTTGTAAAAGAGAAAATTAAAGCAGAAGTTGTTTGGAGGGTTTACCTAATTAATTACAATTCTTTTTTACTTAAAAATGTTCTTATCTCATCTAGGGGGTATGGAAACATCAATGATCAAAAAAAGAAAACTTCCTCATTTAGTCATTTTCTTGGAAATGTAGACAAACGATCTTTTAAGCCTTTTGAATTAATTAACGAAGCCGTTTTTGGACTTTCCAATGAGTTTTTGGTTACTTATTACATTGATGAAGTAATCTACGATAAAAAATACATCTTTTTACCTGATTCAATCCAAGAAAAACATTTTACAACAATACCTTTACTTAAAAAGAAAGGAGTGCTAATAAAATAGTATGCTCAATAACATAGATACTTCTAAACTATTATTTCTAGACATTGAAACGGTTCCCTTGACCTATCGTTTTTCTGAGCTTAACGACACTTCTAAGTCATTATGGGATAAAAAAACAAAATTTCTTCAAGAAAGAGAAGGGACATCTGCCGATAAGATTTATGAAAAAGCTGGAATTTATGCTGAATTTGGAAAAATAATATGTATTTCAGTTGGTTTTATGGTTCAGGTAAAAGGAGAACATCAAATCCGTCTTAAAAGCTTTAGTAGCTCAGATGAAAAAGAAGTATTACAAGGATTTATTGATTTACTGAACTCTCATTACAACCACAACAGCTATATGTTATGTGCTCATAACGGAAAAGAGTTTGACTTTCCATATATTTCTAGAAGACTACTAATTAACCAAATGAAATTGCCTAAACTTTTAGATAATGCAGGGAAAAAACCTTGGGAAATAAACAACATCGACACACTTGAGCTTTGGAAATTTGGTGACTATAAGCATTATACTTCATTAGAACTGCTTACAAATATCTTTAATATACCCACTCCCAAAGATGATATTGACGGAAGCCAAGTGGCTAAAATTTTTTATGAGGATAATGATTTGGACCGAATAATTAATTACTGCGAAAAAGATGTAGTTGCTACCATCCAATTATTTCAAAAATATAGGGGAGAAGAACTTATTGACCCAGCTTTCATTATTTCTACATAACTTGTAGGATATTGTTTTACTTAAGTAAGACAACTATTGGATAGATTATTGGTCAATAAATAAAAACGGCATGAAAAATATAGTTTCATTTTTTCTTTCTATTGTTGTTAGCATAGGGTTTTCACAAGACCCTATTCAAGTGGGGTGTGGCCAACATCGTTTACTTAGACAAATGCTAAAGTCTCCTGAAAGGTTAAAAATTCATCATGCCGAGCAAAAAGCGCTTGAAGAACATGAGAAACAATTACGCTCTCAAAAAACAAAAGGAATAGTATATACCATTCCAATTGTTTTTCATGTTATTCATAATGGTGGAGTAGAAAACATTTCAGATGAGCAAATCTTAGACGGCCTTGCGGTATTAAATAAAGACTTTAGAAAATTAAATCCAGATACAGCTACAGTAAACCCTGCTTTTCAAGGTATGCCCGCGGATGTTGAAATTCAATTTATCTTAGCTACAATTGCTCCCGATGGAAGTTGCTTTAGTGGAATTACTAGAACACCTTCTCCAAACAGTTATGTCTCTAATTTTTCTGGTGGAAGTGATCAGATAAACGATATTATTAATGGAAACGATGTTTATCAGGGTA
>CETG01184520.1_pt1 | contig 16476 bp, 16 predicted proteins | sample 361471 | NCBI WGS metagenome assembly CETG01 (sample SAMEA2622696, study PRJEB7988) | marine metagenome | isolation source: saline water (ENVO:00002010), including | reverse complement strand
TATTCATAAAGAAAATTATTTTTTTGGCTAATTCTTCATGATCCCTTTTCTTAAAAAGTAAATTTTTATTTTGGATAATATTTTTTATGTCGCCTACATTTGTACTTATACATAATAAATCTGAGGAAATAGCTTCTAGAAGAACAATGGGGGAGCATTCTGATAAAGACGAAATAACTAATAAATCTAGAGAACATAAAATATTTTTTATATTTTTTATTTTGCCCATCAAAAAAATATTATTATTTAGTTTTAGTTCACATATTTGTTTGTATAAATATTTATTTTTTTTATTTAAATTTTCACCTGCGAGTATACATTTAAAGTTAATATTTTTCTCTTTAAGAATTAATAATGCTTTTAAAAGTGTTTTTTGATCTTTTATTGGATGATATCTTCCTATACTGCCTATGAGGAAAGTATCATTTTTTAGATTAAATTTATTTTTTCTATATTCTTTATATATTGATGGATCTTTTTTAAATTTATTAATATCAATTCCATTGTTTATAACGATTGATCTTTTACTATTAAAACCAAAATTTATATGATTTATCGCTGAACTTTTTGAACAGAAAATGATCTTTTTGGGTATTATTTGACTTGCGAATGCTGATATAAGCATGAAAAGAAACCTAAAAAATGATTTTTGTTCATTCTCAAGATCATGATGAATACTCCAATATATGAATTTGTTGCCAGACAATTTTGCCGCAATACCACCAATAATATTTGCTTTATAAAGCCAAGTATGAATAATTTTAGGTCTAAATTTCCTTAAAATATTTATTAGCCTAAAAATTTTATATATTAATGAAAGATTATTTTTAAGATTTAGATACTCTACTTTAATGCCTAAATTATATAATTTAGAACTAAAAAAATCTTTATCTCCTAAAGAAATAACTAGTATTTCTCTCTTCTTAAATTCTTTAAGAATCTCATATAATATTTTTTCTGCACCCCCTAATCCTAAAGATGTTGTTATGAAGATGATTCTCAGATTGTGTTTGTTTTTATAAGATTTAATCATTTCTTATATAAATTTCCCTTTTCTAATAAATAAACAATATTGCAAATATCAATAAGACTTTTTTTATGAGAAATTAAGATTATTGTTATTTTTCCTGATAATTTTGATAGAGCATCTTTAAATTTTTTCTCAGCGACTGAATCAAGTCCAATTGAGGGTTCATCTAATATTAGTATTTTTGGATCATTGTATAAAGCTCTAGCTAATGCTAATCTTTGCCTCTCACCTCCAGAAAAACGTAATCCCCTATCATAAATTATTTCATTTAAACCATTAGGTAAACTTTTAACAATATCCAAAGCATTAGCAATTTTTAATGAAGATATTATTTTTTCTTTGTTAAAAAACTTTTCTCCTAAAGCAATATTAGCAATTAGTGAATCATTTTTAAAAAAGTTATCCTGCATGACAATTCCAATATTTTCTCTCCAGACGCTTAAATTAATTTCTTCTAAATCCTTATCAAAAAGTAATACTTTTCCCTCAGTGGGTTTTATTAACCCAACGATAATATCGATAAAGGTACTTTTACCGACCCCTGATATTCCTGATATTCCAATAAAATCCTTATCTTTAATAGTAAGGTTAATATTATTTAAAATTAATTTACCTTCTGGATATCTATAACTTACTGATTTGAATATTATGCCTTTATCCCAAGTTAAATCATTAAGTAATAGGTTTTGAAAATTGGGCTTATCTATCTTATGACTTTCTGCCCATTGTTTTCTTTCTAAATATTTAGAAGTCCAAGAAATCATAGCTACCGCATCTAGTAATCTTGTTTGGGAATTATAAATTTTTGGAGCTAATCTTATAAAAAGTGATAATGATAAAATTAGAGTGTTTGCATTTGATTTATTTATAAAGATATAAATTAAAATGACTAAAATAAAAACGATACTTAAAATCTCTGTTACAAGTTTTGATTTATAACTAGCAGTCATTGATTTGATATAAGCTTTACTAAAGTTTCTAAAAATTTCTTTAGATTCTTCCCTCGCTAGATTGTCTTTACCTTTTGATCTTAGATACTTCAAATTATTAAAAATAGCAGAAGTTGATTTTGCTATATTGCTAGTTATTGTTGAAAGTCCCTTCCCATCTTTAGCGGCTTTTTTTGAATAGAATTGATATATATTAAATGCAATAAATCCGTAAATTATTAATAAAAAAAAGGTATTTGGAACTAGTATTAAACATATAAAAAAATATACAAATGATATACTTATATAAGTTATTGCAGATAAAAAATACATATATCCTTCTGATATATTTTGACCTTCTGATATTATTGATTTTGCGATATCACCTTGACTTAATTTCACGTAATATTCCCAATTAATATTTAATGTAAGATCTGTAATTTCCTCTCTTATATGCCTTTCAACGCTACTTTTCGCTTTTACTATATTTTTATTTGATATAAAATATAAATATGATGAAAATAAACCGAATATAATGAAAATTATAGTAAATCCAATTATTGGAGATTTAATATTTAAGTAATTAATTTCTTTAATATTATTTGTATTTAAAGCTAAAATTATTTTGCTTAGATAAAAAATTGAAATTGTCTCTACAAATGCTCCTATAATTCCACAAAAAACTGATATAAGGGATTCTTTTTTTGCGACATCAATATATTTAGAGTAATTTCTCCAAAGGGTAAATAACATAAATTATTAAATTTTGCCTTTTAAATCTATTTGCACTCTATTTAAGAAAAATAGCATATTTTTAAAGGATGTTAAGGGATTTTACGCTCTCTGCAAGATTCGAACTTGCGACCCACTGCTTAGAAGGCAGTTGCTCTATCCAGCTGAGCTAAGAGAGCAAAAATAATACTCCTAATAAAAAGGAGCAGAATAAATCTCTGGATATTTATGAGAATTATTATTTTTAAGTTTAATCGTGTAAGAGCCTTAAAACAAGTTTTAATAATTTTTATATTTAATTGATAATTTCACTTATTTAAGTAATAAGTAAATATTAATTTATAATATTAAAGAAATAGTTTTGTGATAACTTGTTAGTTTTTGATTTTTATTTTTATAGTAAATAAAGTTATAATGTTATTGAAAACTATAAATTATTTTTTTGTGAAGAAAGTTACAGAGTTACAAAAAAAAGAAATAATAGAAGCTTTTAGTAGTGGGAAATCAATTAAAGAAATATCAAATCGTTATGAATTTACAGTAAATACAATTACTAGACAGCTTAAACAAATACTTGGTGTTAAAGAATTTAGCAAAATAAAATCTGCTAATTTATCCAATCCTAATATGGATAAAAACAAATTAAGAAATAATAATGCAGAATTATCAGAAGATTATTTATCCACCCAAAAGCTTAAAAATGATTCTAATGAAGTTAAGCAAGAGTCTGATAATGATCAAGAAAATTATTTTTATGAAATAAAACCTCTTACTGAAGGATTTGATCTTGAAAAACAAAAAGATATAAGTTCTCAACCTTTGAAGGATATTAAATTTCCTAATATGGTTTATATTTTGATTGAGAGAGAAATAGAAATTAAACCAAGATTACTTTATGATTATCCTGAATGGAGATTTCTTCCTAAAGAAGACCTAGAAAGATATGCGATTGAAATTTTCCAAGATCAAAAAGAAGCAAAAAGACATTGTAATAAGAATCAGAAGTTATTGAAAGTTTCTAACCCTAATGTCTTTTTAATTGCATCGCAGAAAATGAAATCAAAAGGAATCTCTAGATTGGTATTTGGGGAAAAGTTAATTTCTTTATAGATTATTTAATCTCTTTTTTTACCTATTTGTAAAGTTAAAAGACATCCAGTAAATGATCCAATGATAAAACTTGAAGTTACAATAAAAGAAATAGGTAAAGGTATTGTTTCTAAATTTAAAACTTTAATTCTTCTAGTAGCATTGCTATTCTGAATACTTAGTAAGACAGTTATAAATAATAAGGTATTTGAAAAAATACTTAATATTATAATTTTAGCGTTTTTATCCATTTTTAAATTCATACTACATTATTTTTAATTAATAATTTATAAATTTTATTTTTTGATGTCTGATATTTTTTTGAAAGATATATTGAAGCAGCAGAATGACTTAAGCCTGCCTCAATTAGTTCAATAAGTTCCCTCTTTAATATCTTATACTTACCTTCTTGATCTTCATCACAAGACTCAAATGCACTAATAATCAATGTAAATTCTCCTTTTGGCTCTTTATCTACGAAAAAGTTGAGAACATTATCTATATCATTGCCTATATGTTGTTCGAATTTCTTTGTTAATTCTCGTGATAAAGATATATTCCTATCCCCACCACAAATTTTATTTAATTCTTTCAATAATTTAATTATTCTCTTAGGCGATTCATAAATAATAGATGTATGTCTTGAAAATTTAATTGAATTTAATATTTCTTTCCTTTCTTTGCCGCTTTTGGGAAGGAATCCAAAAAATGTAAAACTTTTTGCAGATAGTCCACTGCATATTAAGGCAGTTAAAGCCGCACATGGACCTGGTATAGTAATAATTTCTATAGATTCTTTCTTCGCTTCATTTACTAGTATTTGTCCTGGATCTGATATTAATGGCATCCCAGCATTAGATACGAGAGCTATTGAGTTACCTTTTTTTAGCTCAGAAATCAAATAAGAGATTTTTTTTTTAGCATTATGATCATTAAAACTTATTAATTTATTTTTAATTTTCAGATACTGCATTAATTGCATTGTATTTCTTGTATCCTCGCATGCTATTAGTGAGACTTTAGAGAGAATATTTATGGCTCTTGCACTAATGTCATTTAAATTGCCAATCGGAGTACCTAATAGATAGAGTACTCTTTGCTCTGGTTCGGGGCCTCTATGCGAGAATGTATCTTGTAGATTAGCCATTTGATATGAATAGTTTCCCCGAAGGTGTTGAAAAAAGTAATCTCTTAAATGTTATAAGAGATCTATGCTGGAAAAGTTCAGATATATTAAGATCTTATAGTGAATATGAAAAAAATACCTCAGAACTTAAGAAAAAATTAGAAATTAATAATTTAAAAACTGGCCCAGTCACGTCAGCTGATTTGGAAGTTAATCAAGAAATTATTCAGGGTATAAAAGAAAAATATCCAAATCAACAATGGCTTTTTTTAAGTGAAGAGAGTACTAAAGATTTCCAAAATAATAATAAATTGCTTTCAGAGGATTGGATATGGATAATTGATCCTCTTGATGGCACAAAAGATTTTATTAATAATACAGGTGAATATGCAGTACATATTTCGTTAACATATAAAAAAAAGAATATACTTGCTGCTGTTTTAATACCTTTTAAAGAGGAATTATGGATCTATTTACAGGGAGAAGGTTCATGGTCTGAAAACAGATTTCTTGAAAAGAAAATCTATAAATGTTCGCAAAAAAAGGAACTAAGCTCAATAAGAGTCGTTATTAGCAAAAGTCATCGTTATCCTGAACTTAATAATCTTATCAATAAAATAAAGCCTGCTGAGATTATAGGTATGGGTAGTATTGGCTATAAGATTGCATCAATTATTAGGAATAATGCTGATTTATATATATCTTTCTCTGATGAAAACAAATCATGCCCAAAAGATTGGGATATGGCTGCTCCTGAAGCAATAATAAAAGGTTGCGGAGGTGAATTTACGGATTTATATGGAAATAATCTTTCTTTTTTAAAAGATAATCAATATAAACAAGGAGGCATATTAATTGCTTCTATGACAAAAAATCATAAAGATATCTGTAATAGAATTAGGAAACTTATTGCTTAAATAATATTAAATTTACTAATTTAAAGGAGCAACTGGGGTTGGAGTTGGTTCTGGGTAAGAGAATCCATTATTCTGAGAAACCCCCCTTAGTGTTAGGTTGATTCTACCTCGACTATCGATTTCTCTAACTCTTACGGTAACTTCATCTCCTTGTCTTACAACATCTTCAACTCTTTCAACTCTAGCTTCTGAGAGTTGGGAAATATGAATCATCCCTTCTTTACCTGGAAGTATTTCAACAAAAGCACCAATTGGGATGATTCTTGTAACTACACCTGGGAAGATTTCGCCTTCGTGAACTTTCCTTGTGAGACCTTCTATTATCTTTTGAGCTTCTTCAGCAGCGGCACCATCGTGAGAGGCAATTGTGACTATACCTCCATCCTCAATATCAATTTTAGTGTTAGTCCTTTCCGTAATCCCTTTTATAGTTCTTCCTCCAGGACCAATGACTGTCCCAATAAGTTCTGGATCAATCCTGAAACTTAAAAGTCTAGGTGCATGAGGTGAAAGTGATTCACTAGGTTTCTCAATCGCTTCTATCATTTTCTCGAGGATATGAAGTCTTGCTGGACGAGCTTTATTTATAGCATCAGAAATAATAGAAACTGGTAGTCCAGTAATTTTCATATCCATTTGAAGAGCAGTAATACCTTTCTCAGTTCCTGCAACTTTGAAATCCATATCACCTAAGAAATCTTCAATTCCTTGAATATCTGTAAGGATTCTAACCTCTTTACCCTCTTTGATTAGACCCATTGCCGTTCCCCCTACAGGTGCTTTTAAAGGTACTCCAGCATCTAGAAGTGATAATGTGCTTCCACATACAGAAGCCATTGAAGTAGAGCCATTTGAACTTAATACTTCACTTACTACTCTTAGTACATAAGGGAAGGTCTCTTTCCCTGGTAATACTGGAATAATAGCTCTTTCAGCTAATGCCCCATGTCCTATCTCTCTTCTCCCAGGGGTTCTCATTGGTCTAGTCTCTCCTACTGAATATGGCGGAAAATTATAGTGATGAATATAAGTTTTTTCAGTACTCGGATTCAGATCATCCATTTCTTGAGCATCACTTGGAGTCCCAAGGGTAGTAGTTGATAATACTTGAGTTAAACCTCTTTGAAAAAGACCTGATCCATGAACTCTTTTTGGTAGTATCCCAGCTGCAGAGGTTATTTCCCTAACCTCATCTAAATTCCTACCGTCAACTCTTTTGCCATCATTTAGAATTTGCTCTCGCATTAGTTTCTTGGTAACTTTTTTGAAATCTGAATCTAATGATTTAGCATTTTCGGTAATAATAAGTTTTAATTCATTATCATCTTTAAGCGCTTCTAACTTTGTCAGAGCCTCAGATTTGATATTCTCTAATTCAAGATCTCTTTCATCTTTTGAAAAATCAAAATTTTTCAAGATTTGAGTAATTGATTTATTAAAGTTTTTATCAAGGTATTTAATTAAAGCATCATTGACTTCTGGCTCAGAAGGCTTAATCTGTTTAATTCCTAATTCTTTTAGTAGGTTCTCTTGAGATTTAATTAATTCTGTAACTGCTTCATACCCAAAATCTATAGCTTCTATAGTGTCTTGTTCTGAAAGTTGATTAGAGCCAGCTTCAATCATTACAATGCCATCAGGAGAGCCTGCTATGACGATATCAAGATCACCTTTCTCTATTTCTCTGTAGCTAGGGTTCAAAATGAAATCATCACCAATTAAACCGACTCTAACCGCGGCCATTGGTCCATAGAATGGTATTTCAGCTAGTAATGTTGCTATCGAAGCTCCTGTAACAGCTAATACATCTGCAGGTACTCTTTCATCAAGTGATAGGCAAGATGCAACAATTTGAATCTCGTCTCGCATCCAGTTAGGGAAGAGAGGTCTCATAGGCCTATCAATTAGCCTTGATATTAAAGTCGCTCTTTCTGGTGGACGACCTTCTCTCCTCATAAAACCACCTGGGATTCTGCCAGCGGCATAGAGCTTTTCTTCGTAATCGCAAATTAGAGGTAGAAAATCTCCAGCCTCTTTTTTAATAGTTTTTGTAGCAGTGACCAAAAGGGATGTATCTCCACATTCAATCATTACGGCTCCATTAGCTTGAGGAGCATATAGTCCTGTAGTTAGTCGTATCTCTCGTCCGTCAAACGTGATCGACTTATTTTGTCCTTCCACTTTTTGATTTATGTATTCTATACATTCTTATTCTTACATTTTATAGGACCAAATTGAGTAAATTATTTAAATTAAAGTAAAAAGTTTTTAATTTTTTTAAATATTTAAAGGTAGATTCTTAAATTTCTTTGTAAGTATTGTCGTTTGAAATTACCAACTCGATTTCACAACCCCTGGTAATTCGCCATTATGAGCTCTTTGCCTTAATTGGTTTCTGCAAAGTCCAAAATCTCTATAAACTCCTCTTGGCTTGCCTGTCGCCCAACATCTGTTCCTTACTCTATTAGGAGCTGAGTTTCTTGGTAATGCTTGAATCTTTCTGTGTATTTCTAATCTTTCCATTGGATCCTTTGCGGAGTTAAATTCAGAAAGCAAAGCTTTTCTTTTGGCAGCATATTTAATTACTAACTTTTTGCGCTTAACTTCTCGAGCAATCATTGATTTTTTGGCCATTCAAAAATTTTTAAAAACTCTTTTTATTCTATCAGCTAGCTGACTTTAATAAAAGAAAAATTGAATTATTGAATTATTGATTAAGTAATTTTTGAATAATTAATAATTGACTAGTATCTCTAATTATAAGAACTACGCTAAGCCCTACTAAAAGAAAGAAGCTAGATTGTGTAATTGCTATCTGAACTTTCTCAGGAATAGGCTTCCCTCTTAACCCTTCTATTAGCGTAAAAACAAGTTGACCTCCATCAAGAAGAGGTAGAGGTAATGAGTTTAAAACAGCTAAGTTTATAGATATTAACGCAGCAAAAATTAGAATTCCATTACCTCCTTGTTCTGAAAGTTGGGCTCCAATTTCAACAATCTTTACTGGCCCACTTAATTGCTGTGCTGTTGAAGAGAAGTTTGTTATTAATCCTTTATAGCCATCTACAGTCTTTGTTAATAAAGATGAGAACTCTTTATTTGTAAAAGCAAATAACTCATAAGTATTTTTTGTTTTATATGTTTCTTCCCTTACGTTAGCTTGTAATTGAGCACCTATTGTTCCTTTCCCATCAATATTCTCGGGAACCAAATTAAGTTCAATAAATGAGTCTTGACGTTTAACATTAATTTTTATATTTTCTTCGTATGAATTTTGAATTTCTTTAACTAAGTAATTTACAGCCTGGTCACCTGCTTCTAAAGTATTATCTTTAATTTTTAGTATTTTATCGCCTGGTTCTAAACCGGCTTTATAAGCCGCTTTATTTGGTTGTATAGCTAAAACTAATATTCCAGGATCAGGATCATACGGAATACCAATAGTAGTTACGTTTACAACAAGTATTGTATAGGCAAGAAGTAAGTTTGCTAGAACTCCAGCTGAAATAACTATTGCCCTTTGATACAAAGGCCTATTCTTTAGCAGATTAGGATCATTTGGATCGATGTTTTTCTGATTTTCATCAGGGAAAGAGACAAATCCTCCTAAAGGAAAGGCTCTAAATGAATATGTAATATTTTTATATGTTTTTTTAATTATTGAAGGACCAAACCCAATAGAAAAACCATCTACATAAATACCTTGAAAGATAGCGGCCAAAAAATGGCCCATTTCGTGAAAGAAAATCAAGAGGCCTAAAACTGTTATTGATGTGAGTACGTTCATTCGCTTATATTAATCAGATTTTATAAAAGATGAACCAAAATACGGGATTAAAACATCTGGAATTTTTATACTCCCATCATCCTGTTGTCCATTTTCTAATATCGCAGCCATAGTTCTTCCTATAGCGAGACCACTCCCATTTAAAGTGTGTAAATAAGTTGTTTTATTGTTATTTGCTTTTGTTCTTATAGAAGATCTTCGAGCCTGAAAATCTAAACAATTACTACAACTTGAAATCTCTCTATAATTTTTACTGCTGGGTAACCAAACTTCTAAGTCAAAAGTTCTACTTGATGAAAACCCTAAATCGCCAGTACATATATCTATAACCCTATATGGTAAGTTTAATTTCCTGAGAATATCCTCCGCATCAGAAGTTATTTGTCGGTGAGCTTCTGAAGATTTTTCTTCATCACAATACCAATATAATTCCACTTTATTAAATTGATGCAGTCTTATAAGCCCTTTAGTATCCTTTCCGTAACTTCCGGCTTCTCTTCTAAAACAGGGACTATAAGCTACATACTTTAAAGGGAGTAAATTAGGATCAATAATTTCATTCTTATGGAAAGCTGTTAGAGGAACTTCAGCAGTTGGAGATAACCATAAATCATCATTAATACATCTAAAACTTTCATTAGCAAATTTAGGAAGTTGTCCAGATCCTTGAAGACTCTCTGAATTTACTAATGCAGGGGGCATCAGCTCTAAGTAACCTTTGTGAAAATGACAATCCAACATGAAATTAATAAGAGCTCTTTCAAGTCTTGCTCCATAGCCAGTCAAAGTAATAAAACGACTCTTTGAAATATTGGATGTTCGTTTCGTATCAAATAAATTTAATTTTTCACCTAGCTCCCAATGACTTTTGAGATTTTCTTTTCTATAAGGCTCTCCCCATTTTCTTATCTCAATGTTTTGTTGTGCGTTTTTTCCAAAAGGGGTATCTTTACCTGGTAAGTTAGGTAAATTTAAAATTATTTTTGTTATTTCAACTTGTAACTCTCTTTTCTCTTCCTCTAATTTAGAGATATCTTTTTTAAGTTGATTGCCCTTAGATTTTAACTCTTCTATATTTTCAGGTAGAATTTTTTTTGTCGAATTGTAATAGCTTCCAATTAATTTACTAACTTTTTTGCTCTCAGATTGCAAGTTAGATAAGTTAATGTCTGTATTTTTAATTTGTATTGTTAATTTGTGAAGATTGGAAAGATCTATGTGTTTTCCTCTTAAAGATAATCTTTCTTCAACTAATTTCGGATTTTCTCTTATAAGTCTTTGATCTAACACTATTTTTTTTTTTTTTAATACTAAGTAATTCAAATTATACATGTGCTTAAACTAAAGTTTTTCGTAATGAATTAACTAATTAAAGTTTTAATTTATATACTTTTTAAATTGTTTTAATTCTTTCCTAAGATGCAAAACGAGCTCTGCCGCTAGAAGACCAATTTTTTAGTAATTCAAGCTGTTCTTTTGCAGTCCTTGAAAGAGGGACTAGTTCTGAAACTGCCTTTATAAGGTCCTTTTCACTTATCTCTCTCTTTTCTGAAAATGAATAATGCATTGCCTCAATTACAGCTTGCTCTAATTCAGCTCCAGAATAGCCGCTTGTTCTATCAACAATAGTTGTAAGTGGAAAATCATAATTAGGTCGTCTTCTTTTTAAATGTAATTCTAGAATGCTTAATCGTTCATTTGAATTTGGCAAGTCAAGAAAGAAAATTTCATCAAATCTACCTTTTCTCAATAATTCAGGGGGTAATTTATCGATAGCATTAGCAGTTGCGATTACAAAAACTGCTGATTCTTTTTCCGCCATCCATGTAAGTAAACTTGCCAGTACTCTTTGGCTTGTACCTCCATCACTCCTTGCGTCCCCACCAAATCCTTTATCAATTTCATCTATCCACAAAATGCAAGGAGACATAGCTTCTGCTCTAGCAATGGTTTCTCTAGTCCTGGCTTCACTTGAGCCCACTAAACCAGAAAATAATCTTCCTACATCAAGTCTTAAAAGAGGCATAGACCAATTTTGGGCGATTGATTTAGCAGTAAGAGATTTACCGGTTCCTTGTGGCCCTACTAAAAGAACCCCCCTAGGGATTGGTAACCCGTACTCTCTCGCTTCATTTGAAAATGCCTGGTATCTCTGCTGAAGCCATTTTTTAAGTATCTTTAAACCTCCAATATCATTCTGATTTGATTTGGTCTCAAAGAATTCAAGTACCTCACTTCTTGAAATAACCTGTTTTTTTTCTTCAATAATATCTTTTAAATCATCTCTACTTATTTTCCCTCTTTGGGTAAGTGCTCGAGCGGCGACTTGTCTTACTCTTATCTCACTTAAACCACTAGATGCCATTACAAGTTCGTTTAAAGTCTCTTCATCAAGACTCGATTCAGTCATATTTGCAATATTTTCTATAAGAACTTTTAGTTCTTTTTGATCAGGCAGTGGTAGGTCAATGATGGTCATTAATTCATTAAATTCATCTTGAGCTGGATAAATATAAGAACTGAAAATTAAATTATGACTTGTCTCTTTTAGAGATAAAGCTAGTTCTTTAATTGTTCTGGAAATAGATGGATCGTCATAGTACTTGTGGAAATCCTTTAATAATAATATTGTAGATGGAGCATTTTGTTGCTCTTTAATCCAATTAAGAATGCCTAAGGGATTATTTGAAAATTTCTTTTCATCATTTAAAGAACCTCTAATCCCATTAACACAATCCCAGTTAATCAATCTTTTATTGAGTCTGTTAGAAGCACTTTTTAAGAAATTTGATAATCTTTCTTCCTCCTTGCTCCTTATCCAAATTAGGGGGGTTCTAGATCTTATTAGTAAATCTAAATTTTGATGCCAAGATTGCATAATACTGAGATAATAGTTTTAATAAAATCTATTTTTTACTGTTTGGTTCAAATGGTAACCTTTTCTCATTGATAGCAGGAGCAGTAGTTAGGGCTTCATTTTTGTTTCTCAATTGATCATCTAATATTTTTTGAAGGTTATCTGGTAAAGCCTCTTTATTTAATATGAATGTTTGCAGCGCTTGAAATATATTAGCTATAACCATATAAAGTAGTACTCCAGCAGGAAGTGGGAAGAATAAAAACATACCTGTAATCATTACAGGAGTTATTTTATTTGCTGTAGATTGTTGAGGGTTAGCTGGCATACCTTGTCCAGATAGTACTTGGGAAAGAAGTAAGGTTAATCCAAAAGCACCAACAAGAGCTGCTATATCCCAATTGATTGATCCATCAACATAAAACCCAACTTGGCCAAGAGCTTTTATAAATAGAAAACCACTTTTTGCAGCTAATCCTGGAATCTTTGCTTCGATTGTGGCATCTCCAGGTTTTAATGGGGTTACTACACCATCTTTAGAAACTTCTATAAATTCTGAACCTTTTGATACTTTCCAGCTGGGTAAAAACTTAGATCCATTTTCGAATTTTGATAAAACTTCATTGTAATTATTTCCATTGGTTGTTTGTAAATTAATCTTAATTGATTCTTCTGTTCCTAATTTTGTACCATTTGGTAAAGATGCGACTACAGGATAATGATCTTTTTCGGTTATAAAAATTGAGTGTCTTGGAGAAGTGTAGGGTTTTGGATCTATTGTTGCGATCTGGTCTTGGGGGATAATTTTTAAATTAATGTTATAAGGTACATCTGCAAAGGGTGATCCTCTAAGAGTCGCAAAAAGAGCAAAAAGAATAGGCATCTGAACTATAAGAGGCAGACAACCAGCAAGAGGACTGCCGAATTCATTCATAAGTTTTCCAAGTTCTTCTTGTTGCTTTTTGGCATCGCCAGAAAACTTGGATTTAATTTCAGCTTGCCTTTTTTGCATTACAGGTTGTGCTATTTTCATTCTTCTGGCACTTCTTATAGATCCTGCACTTAAGGGGAATAGAGCAATTCTAATTACAATTGTTAAGGCAACAATAGCTAATCCGTAACTAGGAACTAATCCGTAAAAGAAATCCAAAATCGGGATTAATAGTTTTTCAGAGATGAACCCGATCACGATAATAAATTGGTAAGAATTTTAGTAGAAATTGTATTTTACAGGATTAAGGAAACATTTTGTGATTTGAATATATCTATTTTGTAGCAAATCCTTCAACTTCACTAGTATTAATATTCTTTGATTTCTTAATTATATTTTCTTCAATATATTTCTGTTTGTCCCTGAAAGAAGGTAATGACTTCATTTCGACTTTTGAACCATCATTTAAAATTAAAACCATATCTCCATATGAGCCAAAACCCCTTGGCACAGATCTTATCTCGCTGATATTGGTAAGAGATACTTGAGTCTTGTTTCTTCCAAACCATCCTCCAACAATAGTAATACGTTTATTTGTAAAAGTATAACGAAGCCATAGTGCCCTTACTATTGCTGCGAAGGTAAAAGGTAAACCTAAAATTGTTATGCCTGCTAATAGGTTAATAATTAAGTCACTTCTCGCAGGTCCTCCTTCATAAAAGGTTTCTTCGTTAATGTTAATCATTTAAATAAACCTGATTTAGAAATTAAAAACTGGAATTCTTTCAATAATTCAATATCGTAATTAGAGAAATCTCCACCTTTAAGGTTAACAAGTAGCCAATATGGAATGTGATAATTATCTTTTTTAAAGGTTTTTAAAAAATTTTCATGCAATTTTCTACGTATCCTATTCCTTTCTACAGATTTTTTGGAAACTTTCTTACTAATTGCAATAGCTATTTTTAAGTTATCTAAATTTGAGAAATTTTTATGCGAAATCAATATATCTGGTTTGGATTTAACAATTTTCAAATCCAATAGACGCCCATAATATTTTTTAGAATTTTTGTGTATATAGTTAAATGTTCTATGGCCTTTTAGGCGCATATTCTTTGGAAGAGCCATTAGTTAACAAATTAAACAGCAATTCTATCTCTTCCTCTTTTTCTCCTGCTCCTAATAACTCTTCGTCCTGTATGAGAACGCATTCTTACTCTAAATCCAGAAACTCTTTTTCTTTTACGTGATGTTCCGCCAAGTGTTCTTTTTGTCATTGAATTTTATAATCCATATTTAATCTAACATTTAATCTATCACTATTGTCCAACTACCAATATAACTTGAGACAGGAATTTTACCCGCTGATTGCCCATATGAATGGAATTGATATAGTCCTGATCTTCTAGGGTTAAAAAGTTTAAAAACTATAGCATAACTATCTTTATTAGAGGGTATGGGAGTCAAAGGATAAATACTTAAAGACGCGTTGTTTTCATCTTTATTAAGTTCTAATTCTGCTGGTATATTCTCTAAACATTTTGTTCTACTATCAAATCCCCCAATATGCACTTTGCAAAGAGTTATCTTTTCTGTTTTAAGACTATTCTCAAACCTTTTGGGTATCTTCATGTCTATTTTCAAGAGTCCGTTTTTCCTATCACTTGGCCTCAAGAAAAAATATAATGTGTTTCTATTTCGCCTTTCTGAATCGGTTTGTAACCATTTTAGTCTTCTATAGGCAGAGTTGTCATCCCATTGAAACTCAAGTCCTGCCTTGACTTCATTTGATCTATTGAGGTAATAAAAAGCGGAGGTTACAGGAATAAATAATAATAATTTAAGTAAAAGTAATTTAGTAATTGGTTTTTTTAAACTTTTAAACATTTTTTAGATTAGATTAATTCCTTCAATAAATAAGTGATTTAGTCACTATATTAATTCTAATCAGATTAACATCTATCAGGCCTTAATTTAGAAGCTTCTCTTAAATAAGGATGATTTTGGGAAACATTTAATGGCAAAATTACAACTGCCATCAACCGAATGCAATGTTTTATGTCATTAGGTACATACATTTGTTGACAATCTAAAAATGCAACATTTTGCAGACCATTATATTTTCTGGCTATTGAAGCTGGAAAACAAGCATTTAAATCTCTTGTAACAGTAAAAGTAATAGATAAGATCTTTTCTGCTGAGATTTCGTTTCTTTTTATTAACTCATCAATAAGTTCTTTTACAGCATCCTCAATATCAACTTTTGTATTACCTAAAGAGGTCGTAGCTCCTCTGATAAAGCTAAGATTATAGTTAAGATTTTTTATTTGGTTCATGCCTTCTTTAGGGTTTATATAACCAGAGAATCTTATAAGACGAATCTATTTCAAAAAATAAGTTTTTTAAGAATTTTTCAATAATTTGACTACCAGGCAATAAACCTAATATTTTTTTCTTTCTTTTACCTATCGTTAAAGGTTCAATTTTTAAATCAATGTCTGCCATTTTTGCTGCGATCTCTCTTGCGGTTACTTCATCACCAATCTCATCGATTAAACCTAAATCTTTTGCTTGTATGCCAGTAAATATTCTTCCATCGGCGAATTCCTTAACTTTATTAACGGTCATATTTCTACCTTCTGAAACTGCTTGAACAAATTGTTCATAGCTATCATCAATAAGATTTTGAAGAAGAGCTCTGCCTTCCTCGCTTAATGGTTTGTCGGGGGAGAGAATATCTTTAAATTTTCCACTCTTAATAGTTTCAAATTTAATACCTATTTTAGAAAGTAATTCTGAAATGTTATTACCCCTTATAATTACCCCAATAGAACCTGTAATAGTTCCAGGATTGGCTACAATTTTTTCTGCAGCAACTCCAATATAAACTCCTCCTGATGCAGAAATGTTACCAAAGCTTGCTATCACTTTACAGCCTTTAGATCTTAGTCTCTTGATGGCCGAATATATTTCTTGGCTATCTCCGACTGTTCCACCAGGACTGTCAATTCTCACAATAAGGGCAGGAAATTCCCTATCCTCAATTTGTTTAAGAGCTTTAAGTATGGCAATTCTTGT
>CETG01430853.1_pt1 | contig 16508 bp, 13 predicted proteins | sample 361471 | NCBI WGS metagenome assembly CETG01 (sample SAMEA2622696, study PRJEB7988) | marine metagenome | isolation source: saline water (ENVO:00002010), including | reverse complement strand
GCCAAAAAAATAATTTTCTTTATGAATAACAGAAATAAATTTGAAATTAATTTAAAAGAATCAAAGAATATTGTATTAACTAAATATTCATTAAAAAAAATGGTTAATGAGTATAGAAAAATATATAATCTTTAAATAAAGCTTTTTTAAATTTATTTATATAAATCAAATAAAATCATTTAGATTTGATTATTCAAAGATGGCAAAATACCTATTAAGATTTGATGACATAAATCCTAGAATGGACTGGGATAAGTTTTTAGCTATAAAAGATATACTTGAAGAAAATAATATAAAATCAATATTAGGAGTTATTCCTGATTGTAGAGATACTGAATTTTTAAATTTCAAAGAAAACAAGTCTTTTATTTCACTTTTAATAAAATACAAAAATTATGGAGATAGAATTGCGCAACATGGTTATCAACATATATATGATTCTAAAGAAAAAGGTTTTTTCGGTAGTGATAAGAAGTCAGAATTTGCTGGATTAAATTATAAAAAACAATTTGCAAGAATAAAAAAAGGTAAAGACATATTAAATAAAGAATCACTTTGGGAACCAATATTTATGGCCCCCTCGCATTCTTTTGATGTTAATACTTTAAAGGCTTTAAAAAATTTATCTTTTAAATATGTATTAGATGGATTTTCATTAAATCCATTTATTATGAATAACTTAATTTTTATTCCTCAAATATTCTCAAAACCTATTCCTAAATTCATACCTGGCATTTCACAATTATGCATTCATATAAATACAATTAAAGAATCAGACATAAAAAAACTAAAAGATTTTATTTTAATAAATAAATCTGAATTTATTACCTTAGAAGAATCATTAAAGTATAAAAAATATAACTTATATTCAATTATGGATAAATTGTTAATAAATACTTTTATTAGAAGTTTTAGAAGTATAAGAGGAATATTTAAATTAATTAGTCTAAAAAATATTATAAATAAATTTAGATGCATAATTGAAAGGCTTAGATATAAATTGTTATTACATAATCAAAATATAGATCCATGGCATTTCAAAGGTACATTTGAATGCAGAATATATAAAAAATTTGTATATAAATTAGTAGAAGAATATCAACCTAGTTTATATATTGATATTGGATGCGGATTAGGAGATATTTTATCAAGAATAAAATTACCTCCAAAAAATAAAATAGGTTTTGATATTGATAAAGGGCTTGAAGAATCTATAAAAAAAATCTATAAAAATAAATTTATTTTTTTTAATAATAAAAAATTTTTATTCAAACACCTCTCAGAAATAAATTCAGAAAAGAAAATAATTATCACTATGCTTAATTTTTGTCATAATTTATCAGGCGAAGATTTAAAATCAATGCTATTAAAATATCAAAAATGCCTAGGAAAATATATTTTAATAATTGATAATATATTTATATATGCAGAAGAATATAAATACAATCATCACAATTTTTTATATTCTCATAAGGGTCTAATAGAATATCATGATAAAATAGACAACCTAAGATCACTTTATGTTTTAAATATTGGATAAATAATTGAATGAAAAATAAACCTCAGAAAACAATCATAATAACTTCAAACTGTACATGGTATCTTTACAACTTTAGATACGAATTATTGAGAGAACTTAATAAATTAAATTACCGATTAATTCTGATAGCTCCAAAAGATAAATATAAAATAAAGATTAGTAAATTCTTTTACAGAACTCATGATTTATTTCTAAAAAGAGGATCAATCAATCCAATTAATGAATCCCTTTCAATACTTCATATTGCTTCTTTATTCTTAAAATATAAACCCGATTTAATTCATAATTTTACTATTAAACCTATATTATATTGTTCAATAGCATCTAAATTAACAAATAAGAGTCATATAATAAATCATTTCACAGGACTAGGACCTTCTTTCAGAAGTAGAAGTAAAATAATTAATCTTATTAATTATTTTCTCAATCCAATTTATAAGAAAATATTAAATAGAAATAATACTATTAATATTTTTCATAATAAAAGTGATTCTGATTTACTTATTAAGAAAGGTATTCTTAATAATCTAAACATAAAAATTATTAATGGATCAGGTGTTAATGCTACTCATTATAAGGGAGATTTACTGAAAAAAAATTATAATAAGCCAATCAATGTTTTATTTCCAGGGAGGATAATAAAAGAAAAAGGAATTATTGAATTAGTAGCAGCGTGTAAGGAGTTATGGTCAGATGGATATAAATTCAAATTAAATATTACAGGAAGAATCGACCTTGAGAATAAAAGCTCCCTTAATTTAAATGAATTAAAAGCTTTATCTAAGAATAAAAATATTATTATCAAAGGTTATTCTGAGAATATGAAATCTGTCTATAAAAAAACAGATATTGTTATTTTACCCTCTTGGAGAGAGGGACTATCAAAAGCTCTCCTTGAATCCGCTTCAATGGGATTACCTATAATTACTACTGATACTCCAGGTTGTAGAGAAGTTGTTAAAAATAATTATTCTGGTTTATTAGTGCCCGTAAAGAATAAAGAAGCAATAAAAAAAGCTTTGAGGACATTAATATCAGATTATAAACTTGGACTATTATATGGTAAGAATGCAAGAAAACATGTTTTAAAAAATTTCACCGTAGAAAAGATAAATCATCAGATAATTAATATCTATAAAAAATTAGTAAAAGAATCATTTATTAGTAAGAGATTGCTTTATCTAATTACTGAAGATTGGTTTTTCTGCTCTCATTTCTTAGAAAGAGCATTAGCTTCAAAAAAGAAAGGTTTTGAAATTTTAGTTTGTAGTAATGAAAATAAGCATAAGAAAATCATAGAGAATTATGGCTTAAAGTTTATAAAAGTTAAATTTAATAGGAGAGGAATGAATCCTTTTTATGAGTTAAAGATTTTAATTAATATTTATTCTATATATAAATCTTTCCAACCAGATATAGTTCACCATATATCAGCGAAACCAATAATTTATGGATCTATTGCGGCAAGATTAACTAATATAAAATCACTTATTAATGCTCCAACAGGATTAGGTTATGTATTTTCATCAAATTCATTAAAAGCTTTTTTATTAAGACCTATTGTAAAAACTCTATATAAGCTATTACTAAACTCTCATAATGGTAAGTATAGTAATACCAAGGTAATCTTTGAAAATGATGATGATCTTGAATATTTTATAAATCTTGGGGCCCTTAGAAAAAAAGATTCTGTCATAATCCGAGGTGCAGGTATAAATGTTACCTCTAAATTAACTAGATATAAAAAGGATAGTTCTATTCCAATAATCACATTAGTCGCAAGAATGCTTAAAGATAAAGGTGTAAATGAATTTATAAATGCTGCAAAAGAAATTAAGAATAAAAATATAGAAAGTAAATTTCTTTTAGTGGGTGACATTGATCCTTATAATCCATCTTCATTAAAATCAGAATATATTAAAAAGCAACATAAAGAAAAGTTTATTTATTGGTTAGGCTGGGTAGATAATGTAGAAAAAATATTGAAAGAAACAGATATTCTTTGTCTCCCTTCATATAGGGAGGGATTACCTAAAGCATTAATAGAGGGAGCTGCCCTTGGTCTCCCAATAGTAACTACTAATACTGTTGGGTGCAAAGATGTAGTAAAGGATGGTTTAAATGGAATTCTGGTACCGATAAGAGATTCTAAGAAATTATCTGAAGCGATATTGAAACTAATAAAAGATAAAGAATTAAGAGAGAGAATGGGAATTGAGAGTCATAAAATAGCTTTAAATAAATTCTCCTCTAAGATTATTATTCCACAGACTTTAGAAATATATAATGAATTATATTCTCAAAAATTTAATCTAGAATAGTTTTAGATTAAGAAATATTTAATTTGATAATGTATTTTAAAAATCTTAATTTACTTTTAATAAGAACATTAGATATTTTGTTATCAACAATGGGAATCATTATATTTTCTCCTATATTTATTTTTATTTATATTTTAATTTATTTTGATAACAGATCTCCATTATTTTTTCAAGAGAGAGTTGGAATTAAACAAAAAGTATTTATATTAATTAAATTTAGGAGCATGAAAATAAGCACAAATAATTGTGCTACACATCTTGTAGATCCAAGAAAAATAACTAATCTTGGAAAATTTTTAAGAAAGACAAAATTAGATGAACTCCCTCAGTTATGGAATGTATTGAAAGGTGATATGAGCATGATAGGCCCTAGACCTTGCCTGATTAACCAAAAAGAATTGATAAAAAATAGAATTAAATATAACCTTTATTCAATCAAACCAGGAATTACTGGTATTGCACAAATTAATAGAATAGATATGTCAGATCCTGAGTTGCTAGCCAAAATAGAAAGTAAAATGATAATAAGATATAATTTATTTTTTTATTTCTACTATATTATTCTCACCCTTTTAGGTTTAGGTTCTGGAGATAGAGTTAAAAATATAAAATCAAAAAATTGATTAATTTTTATTTTTTTTAATAAATAAGTCCATAATTTTAAATTACTAAGGATTCTATTTTGATAGTTTAAATTTAGAGATTTATTAAAATAATAAATTATAAAGTAAGTTTATAAAATTATTGTCTTTTTAAAAATTAACTATCTTTCAATTAATTGGATGTTAAAGTAAAGTATATTTTCTTAAGAATTTGCAAAAGATCAAAAGGATTTGCTGTATTGGTGCTGGTTATGTTGGGGGACCAACAATGGCAGTAATAGCAAAACATTGTCAGAATATAGAGATTGAAGTTGTAGACATAAATAAAGAAAGGATAAATTCATGGAATAATAAAAACATCCATGAATTACCTATATTTGAACCTGGACTATCTGAAATAGTTAAAAACGTTAGAGGGAAAAACCTCAAATTCTCAAATGATGTAGAAAAAGCTATAAAGACAGCAGATATGATTTTTATATCTGTTAATACACCAATAAAAAGAAAAGGCATAGGTGCTGGAGAAACAAGTGATCTTAGATGGGTTGAGTCTTGTGCTAGACAAATTAGTAAATTATCTGTAGGCCATACAATCGTAGTTGAGAAGAGTACTTTACCCGTAAAAACAGCTAAAACAATTAAAGATATTTTAGATGCTTCTTCTCCCAGTGATTTAGATTATAAAAGAAGTTTCTCTGTATTGTCTAATCCAGAGTTTCTTGCTGAAGGGACAGCTATTATGGATTTAGAGCAACCAGACAGAGTTCTGATAGGTGGCGAAGACATTGAAGCGATGAATCAACTAAAGGATATTTACTTAAATTGGGTTCCTGAACATAAAATTATTTGTACAAATTTATGGAGTAGCGAACTTTCAAAACTTAGTGCAAATGCTTTTTTAGCCCAGAGAATTAGTTCAATTAATTCAATATCTGCAATTTGTGAAGTCACTGGCGCTGATATTAATGAAGTCGCAAATGCAGTTGGTAAAGATTCAAGAATAGGATGTAAATTCCTGAAAGCAGGACCAGGTTTTGGAGGAAGTTGTTTCAAAAAAGATATTTTAAATTTAGTTTATTTATCAAAATATTATGGTCTAACTGAAGTTGCTAAATTTTGGGAAAGTGTCGTAAGAATAAATAACTGGCAGCAGAATAGAATTTATGAAGAAATAGTAAAAAGACTTTTCGGAAATTTAGTAAATAAAAAAATTGGTATTCTTGGTTTTGCATTCAAAGAGAATACAAATGATACCAGAGAATCACCAGCTATTGAAATATGCAGCAATTTAATAAATGAGGGGGCTATATTATCAATTCATGATTACAAAGTTCCACAAGAAACTATATCAAGAGATCTATACCCATTACAAAAGGATAATAATAAAAAGATCTGTTGGGAATATCATAAAGATGTATATGAGGCTATAAAAGGATGCGATGCAATGGTTCTATTAACTGAGTGGGAAAATTATAAAAATTTAGATTGGGGAAGAATTTCATTAAATATAAAAAGACCTTTTTGGATATTTGATACAAGATCGATTATTAAAAGAGAGCAATTAAATGACTTGAGTTTAAACTTATGGCAATTAGGAAATGGAAATAATAAATAATAAATAAGAAATAATTTTAGAATTATGAAATTGCCTTTTCTTTAATAATTGATCTCATTCCAGATAATAATATCCACGCAAGAATACTTATTCTTCCATCAAAATAAGTAATATCGAACATATGAATTAAAAAGAATATAAAGAATGAAAGTATCCAAGATTTATCAAATATTGATGAATTATTCTTTAATTCCTTTTGTTTATTTTGTTTAAAAAAGAAATAATCTTTTCCTGACTGAACTAATAATATGCACATAGTAAAAATTATCAGGAGTGAAGAGATTATTCCATAATTAAATGCAATCTCAAGAATTATATTGTGAGTATGCTGCATTCCCCAAAATTCACCAGAAGAAATACTATATATAAGAGGGAATGAACCACCTCCATATCCTATAAAAGGATTTGCCAGAATAAATTCTATAGTTCTATTCCAGACCTCTAATCTTGGGAAATTATCTATTTGTAAATTCATAGAAAACAATTTATTAATTTCTCCAGGGAATAAATTAATTAAATCACTAAATTGTATAGATATATTGGGTAAAAGATTGATTAAAAGAATACTTGAAATAATTGTAATGACAAACCATTTAATTCTCTTAAATCTAAATAGAATTAATATTGATATAACCCCAGAAAATATAGCTCCTCTTGAAGTTGTAAGAATTATAATATAAACAAAAGAAATAAATATAAAAAAGATTAATATTTTTAAAAACTTATTTTTATAGTTTTTTAATAAAAAGGCTATACAAATTGGCAGCAGGATACATAACCAAGCTCCAGCATAATTTTGATTATTAAAAATTCCAGTTACACCTTTGTCTAAATCCAAAGGTCTTTGATACCAAATTATTAAATTATTTAAAAATGTATAAGGTCCATATAAGCCGAAAAAATATTGACAAAATCCACTAATCAAAACCGGTAAAGTTCCAATTATAAAAAGTTTTGATGTTTGTATTCTTAATTTTGTAGTTTTTAGATATTTCTGAAAAGTCCAGAAACACCAGAAAAAAGGGATCCAATTTAAAATACCTATCCAAATTAATGATAATTCTTGTGAGTAAATAGCAAGTGTGCTATAAATACCTGCTTGATTAAATATATTTTCTTTATAAAAGGTTAAAAATAAAGTATTAATTATCATTATCAAAGCAGCACCTATAAAAGGATAATTAAATTTGTCAGTAAAGAATTTATCATCCCTATCAAAACTTCCTAAAACTGATGAAATTAAAATTAAAAAAATACTTATAGCTGGAGCGGTAGCTAGTACTAATACACCTAATTGAAAAATGAATAGGCCAATATTATTGAATAAAGAATTTGAAAAGTCAAACTTTTTATCAAATTTCAATTTCATATTACTTATATTAAGCATCATATAATCTACTATAATTCAAAACTTATTAATATCTATCATTGAAAAAACTGAAGGATTTTATAGTTAAATAAACTTATATAATTTATCCTATAAGGTAACCAACAATAAGCATGTTTTGCAAAATTAAACCAACCTATTAATAAACCCAAAGATGAAAATAAATAAATTAGATGATTAAATTTTTTACTTATAAATAAATATTGATCTGATAAATCTGTCATTAGGAAAACACTATATGGTAATAAATTAATTAATACTCGATAGCATAATGTTGTATCCAGAAATGAAAGGAAAGGTAAAATGCACAATGATAAAAAGATGATTTTATGAAGCTTCATAAATTGTATTCTTTTGTAGTCAATATTCTTATTTAAATAAAATAATAAATAAGGGAAAATATTCATGAACCAAATAATAATGTAGCTTTTCGCATCTTTAAATCTAGTTTTAAAAAAATAGGCATATAATTTTATTAAAATATTATCTAATGTGTACAAATACAATATTATTAAACCTATTAAGAAAAATATTGATATTAGTTTCCAATGTTTTTTTATATTTTCTTTTAAATCATCACAACTTAATAAAATTATAAAAGTAGTAAATATTGAAGACAAGTGAAAAGATAACGCTATTAAATTTAATATTGAAAATATTTTAAAATTTCTATTTATGTAAAATGCTGATAGAGCAATTAAACTCATAGCAGCTGCTTGTCTTATAGGACCCATACCAATAATTACAATTAGATATGGATAAGATATTAAAAAAGACAAAAAGGGTTTGTTTAATTTTCTAAAACAAATCGTTAACGGTATAATAAAGAGACAGGCCATTAAAGAATTAGATAAATAAATATTACCTCCAATTAAAAATATAATTTTATTAATTAATGCATATCCTATTTCTATTCTTCCTCCATCTTTTAAATTAAATAAGTTCATTGATGCTATTCCTTTAAATATTTTGTCGTAAGTGAGCCAATCACATCCAACATTGATTCTTAAGCCAATGAAAATAATAAAAAATATTAGAAGTAAATTAATAATAAAATTACTTATTTTTTTATTTAATAAATTATATTTCTCGAAAGTAGATAAAAATCCAAGAACTATCCAGTTAATAAAATATATTTCCATTTAAGATAAAATTCTTTTAAAAGATTTGAATAGTTTAAATATTTTTCTTCTTACAAATAACCATTTAATATTCCTAAAAAAGATAAAAATATTAGATGAATGACTATCTGGTAAATACATTAAAAATAAATACCATGGGAAAAATATAATTAGAGGATAACTAGAAGATTTAGTCCTCCATTCCCACCATATTTGTATAATACTTTTTAATTTATATAGTTTGAAATGTTTATTTTTTATATATTTCCATATACTTGAATGTAATTTACTTGATTTTGAGATTAACATTCCTGATTGATTAACTGAATAGTGAAATAAAGGAAGAGCTAATTTTTTACCATACATTTTTCTAGAACCAATTCTTATATTAAATTCCCAATCCTCATAACCTAAAATCATTTCTTCATCATATCCTCCTGTTTTATTCCATGTTTTTTTACTTATTAAAAAGCAATAAGGTAATTGATTAAGAAATAGTTGTTCAAAAAAATTATATTCTTTAGAAATAATCTTTCTAACTTTACCCTCAAGAAATATATCTGGGAATACATAAGCATAGTCTTTATGATTTATTAAATGCTTATACATTAATTCAAGAGCATCATTTTCTATCCAATCATCAGCATCAAGGAATAACAAAAATTCACCTTTTGAGTTTGAAGCTCCTATGTTTCTTGCAGAAGGGAGTCCATTATTCTTCTGATTAATTATTTTTACATCTTTTAAAGAACTAATAACTTTCAAAGTCTTTTTATCATCAGACCCATCATTGACAACAATTATTTCTATTGATTGCAATGTTTGACTTTTAATAGATTCAATAGACCTTTTCAAAGTATTTCCACTATTAAAGCAAGGAATAATAACAGAAATTAAATATTGGTTTTTTTTATTTTTCATACCTACATGTAGCCCAAATTTCTCCCCAAATTGTTTTGATTTCAGTAACTTTTAAATTTGCTAGTCTCATTTCATTTTCAAATTCCTCTATCGTATGTTCTATTTCATGATCATTATCTGAATAATAATAAATGCCTAATTCTCTTCTTAAAGGTATCTGCCAGTCTCTCTCAAATAGAGGCACTCTAATAAGAAATATATTTGCATTTGAGAGTTCATATATATTTATTAAAAATGACTTTCTATCTTTTATGTGCTCTAAGATATTTGAAAGAACGACTATATCGGATTCAATTTTCTTTTCATTATTAATATCTCCATAAATAAATCGTATGTTATCTATTGATTTTTCTTTCAAGTATTGATTTGCTTTATCAATATTATTTTTATTTATATCTACACCAATTATTTTACTTAAAGGGCATTTAATAGCAATATCAAGAGCTACAACTCCATTACCGCAGCCAACATCAAGAACCCTTTGACCATTTTTTATCCTTTCAATAAAGAACTCATGATATCCAGTTAGTCTATGTTTTGGATGGATACCAGAATCGTAATTAATTGCCCTTTCATTTATTATCCACTCTAATTTATCTTTTACTCTAAATATTCTTTTTAAAGAGCGTTTTGGATTATTATCTCTACTCTCTAATATAAAAAGACTTGTAAAGAATAATATCCTTACTTTAGATGGTATTACTAACCAGAAAAAAGAAAAAAAATCAGCAATTTTTAAAATTATTTTTTTAATCATTAGAATTTATGAATTCAACATAGAGAACTTCCAAGAGCTCTTGCACATATCATCCAAATTATACTTTGTCTCCCATCCAAGTTTTGAATTAGCTTTTGATGGATCTGCGAAACAAGAAGCCACGTCTCCTTCTCTTCTACCAACAATCTTCTTATCAACTTTACGTCCTGTAGCTTTTTCGAAAGCATTTATTAATTCTATTACACTATAGCCTTTTCCTGTTCCCAAATTAAAAACATTTACTCCCTTATATTGTTGCACATAATCTAATGCTTTGACATGGGCATCTGCCAAATCCATAATATGTATGTAATCTCTTATACCAGTACCATCAGGAGTATCATAATCTCCTCCGTATATTTCTATATTCTTTTTAAAACCAGTTACCACTTTTAAAATAGAAGGCATTATATTTTTGGATATATCAGCAGTAGGATCATCTCCTATAAGAGAAGATGGATGGGCCCCAACTGGATTAAAGTATCTCAAAAAGGTTATTGACCATTCCAAGTCAGATATATATAAATCTTGCAAAATTTTTTCAACTATTAATTTTGTTTCTCCATATGGATTAATAGCTTTCAGAGGATGATTTTCGTCAATTGGTAAATATGCAGGCTTTCCATATACAGTTGCACTGCTACTAAATAATAAATTCTTTATGCCTGTTTTTTGCATTGCTTTTAATAAACTTATAGTACCCAAAACATTTACATCATAATAATCAAGAGGATTATTAAGAGAATTAGCAACTGACTTTAAAGCAGCAAAATGTATTACTGAAGTAATATGATTATTTTTGATTATTTCAATAATATTTTCAGTGTTTCTAATATCACATTCAGAATAACTTACTTTTTGTTTTGTAATTTTTTCTAATCTTTCGATAACTGAAATTTTTGAATTAGAAAAATTATCTATTATGTGAAATTTATAATTCTTTTCTGCCAATAAAGAAGCAGTATGAGAACCAATGTAACCTGAACCACCTGTTAAGAGAATACAAGTCATTAAAATTTAATTTATAAATTACTACTTCTTTAGGTTACATTAATTTTATTAATTAAAACGATTGATTCTTTTTTTTTAATTTCTCATTATAAATCCAATCTACAATTTTCTTAGACGGTTTATAGCCATGAACTAACTTTTCTAAGATACTAAGAATTCTTTCTGTATTATTATCTTCAATCATTTCTTCTAAAACCTTCAAACTCTCTTCTAATTCATTCCATTTAATAAATTCATCTTGAGCTCTAAAAATTTTCGGATGAATAGTAGGAAGTGGATTATTTCCTATAAGCAATTCTTCAAAGAGTTTTTCTCCAGGTCTTAAACCAGTTATTAGAATTTCTATATCCCCATTAAGATTATCTTTATTTTTTAATTTTAGACCTGATAATTGAATCATTTTTTTTGCTAAGTCATATATTTTAACAGGTTCTCCCATATCAAGAACAAATACATCCCCTCCATATGCCATCGCACCAGCTTGAATAACTAATTCTGCAGCTTCTTTAATTGTCATAAAGAATCTAGTTATATCTGGATGGGTAAGTGTGATAGGAGTCCTATTTTGAATTTGTTTTCGAAATTTTGGTATAACTGATCCTGAAGAATCTAAAACATTTCCAAATCTAACCATTGAAAGTTTTGTTTGTTTATCATTATCTTTATTTTGAAAAAGAGCTTGAAGGCAAATTTCACCTAATCTCTTTGTTGCTCCCATTACATTTGTTGGTCTAACCGCCTTATCCGTAGAAATAAAAACAAAATCACTTACACCAAAATCTAAAGAAGCTTGGGCTATTGATAGCGTTCCTAAAACATTATTTTTAACACCTTCAGAAAGATTATGTTCTACTATAGGAACATGCTTATAGGCTGCAGCATGGTAAACAGTAGAGGGTTTCCATGAATTTAAAATAAGTCGAATAGTCTTCTTATCTTGAATACTGGCTAATAGGGGAATGATTTCAACATCATAACTATCATTAGCGATATCTAATTCATTAAGGATTGAATAAAGAGAAAATTCATTTGAATCTAATAATAAAAGTTTTTTAGGTTTTATTTGTAAAACTTCTCTGCACAATTGGCTCCCAATTGAACCTCCTGCACCTGTTACAAGTACAACCTTAGATTCAATATTTTTTTTCATTAAATTCTGATCAGGTTCAACTTTTTCTCTCCCTAGTAAATCCTCAATACCTAAATCAACTAAATTAGTTGAATCTATCTTCCCATCTGCAATATTTATTAAATCAGGACAAGTTCTTACTGCAAGTTTATATTTGAGTGCCTCTTGTATTATTAAATTCCTTTTCTCTCTTGATGCCGAAGGCATAGCTAAAAGCAGGAGAGATACTTTCTTTTTACTTACTAATTCAGGAAGATCTTTTAAATTAAATATTTGTTTTTCGCAAAGCAATCTTAAATATTTCTTGGGATCATCATCAATAAATCCAATAACATTTAAGTTATTACTGTTTTTAAGAGTTAAAACTAGATCCCTACCAACTCTTCCAGCTCCATAGATTAAAGCTCTGGGAAGATTTGATGATTTAAGTCTGTTTTTATATATATCGCCTAACCAAAATGCAACTATTGATCTTGAAGATCCAACCATGAAAAATAGTAATAATGGTTGAATAGCTCCTACAGTTCTTGGAATTCCTTCAAAACCAAGGAGAGTGAGCAAGAATGAATATAATAACCCGTATATAAATATTGATTTAGAAACAACAAGCATTGCTGGCCAACCTGAATATCTAAAAATGGTTCTATATAAACCTGAGAAAAAGAATGTTGGTATCGCAAATAAAATTGATATAGAAAAAGCCAGAAGGATAGGATAATTTAATTCTTCAAACTGACCAATTCTTAAATAAAAGGCTCCATAAACTGCCAAGAAACAAAGAAATGAATCAACACTAATAGAGAGAATTAACTTTGAAATTCTTGGTAGATCAAGAAAATATAACCTTAAAGAACCAAATTCAACTCTAATTCTCTTCTTTAGTTTATTTAATTTCATAATTAAAATTTCCCATTTATTAATAGTTATTACTAAATCATTATCTAGGTTCTGCGCCCAATAAGTTTTGCAGGCACTCCTCCAACAATTGAAAATGACTCAACATTGTTAGTAACAACTGCTCCTGCAGCGATAATAGAACCTTCCCCAACAAGGATATCAGGTAAAATAACAACATTTGAGCCTATCCAAACATCATTCTCTATTATTATTTTACCAGTAGTCATTCCTTGTTCACAAATTGGTGATTTTATATCCATGAAATTATGATTACTACTCCTTAATACTGAATTAGGGCCAATTAAAACATTATCACCAATTATGATCTCACCATCACCACGAGAATTAATCATTACATTAGCATTACAGCTAAATTTATCGCCAATAACAATCTTACTATCATTAGAGGCAAATAATTTACAATTAAAACCTATAAATATATCATTGCCAAAATAAATATTTTTTGTACATTCTGCGATAAAACCTCTCTGAATTCGACAATTTTTAAAAGTACCTTTAAAAAAGTTTTGATAATAAAAATTCCTGAAAAAGATACCTGTCTTTCCAGGAATATTACTTAGGAAAAATTCAATCCAATCTCTAATTTCAATAAAAATTATTTTCATAAATTATTTATTTAATTTTATTTTTAGAAACAAAAATATATTCATAATATTAATAAATTAATTAATAGATTAAAAGGGTTTCTAAAAATATTTCTTTTATCTAAAAACTTTTGTTTATTTCTAATTAGCTTCTTAAAAAGATTTATATAATTCTGACTCATATAAAATTCATTATTTGGATATTTGTACAACCTTTTTCTTATATTGAAGTATTCTTTTCTCATCAACTCTAATGCAGGCATAAACTTATCATTTTCAAATTGAATCCCAAATCCTTTACAGTATTCAGGTAATGCTCCGCTTTTTCTATAAATTATAGGCAATCCAGACAATGCTCCTTCAATGTGGTGCATGCCAGCTGGTTCGTTAATTGAAGCCGTAAGATAAACATGGTGATTAGATAATTCCTTCGCTAAATTTTCACCATGCAGAGGTTTAATATGCTTACTATTTTTGAAATAAACATCCTTGGGTAGATTCCCAATATAAGTAAATTTAAATTTTTTTCTAAAACTTCTTTTAGCCAATAATTTATCTAATTTCTTATAAACGTCAAATCCTTTCATATGATTTCCTCCCCAATGATGGGTAACAATTTTCAAAGGCTCTTCATTATTCCACTCAATATTATTATTTATATTAAATAATTGATTATCTCCTCCATTTAAAATAACCGCATTATCCTTATCTATTTCATATATATTTAAATCTTTCAACCATGAAGCGATAAAAATTGTAAAATCAGCCGCATAATTTGATAATTTGAGAAGATAATTCATATAAAAAGTATTTTTTCTTTGATCACATTCATTTATACGATGAACGACTAATGCCTTAGGATTTTTTCTCAAAATATACCACAATATATCTCTTGAACCGAAAGCTACACAAGAACTTCTTCTCCTTGGATCAGTGAGTAAGATAAGATCTATATCTTTTCTAAATAGTTCAAAAAAGACTTCATGTCCATCTTCCTCTAAATTTTTACACAAAGATTTTGCAAACTGATTACCTCCGCCCCATGGACCGTTTTTAATTTTATAACCTATTGCAATTTTCAAAATTTATAAATAAGAAGATTCTTCTTTCATTTTAATTGCTAATACTGTAATTCATCTACAGCAGAAGTAATATCAACCTTATAAGCTTCAAATATTTTTCTAAGTGATTGATCAAAGGTTGTAGATGGAGACCAATTTAAATCATTTTCAGTATTTTTAATATATGGAACTCTTTTTTGCATATCTTGATAACCTTCTCCATAATAATCTTTTGAACTGATATGTATGATTTTTACTTTTGATGCTAATTCAACATATTCAGGAAATTCCTTAGCCATTTTAAGCATTTCTTGTGCAAGTTCACTTATTGATAAATCATTGGATGGATTTCCTATATTATAAATTTTCCTATTTGCAATATTGTCTCTATTATCAATTATTTTAATTAAGGCATCAATCCCATCAGATACATCTGTAAAAGATCTCCTTTGAGAACCACCATCAACTAATTTTATAGGCTCACCTCGGGCAATATTTCCAAAGAACTGAGTAATTACCCGACTTGATCCCTCTTTAGATGAATTAAAAGAATCTAAACCAGAGCCTATCCAATTAAATGGTCTAAAGAGGGTATACTCTAATCCCTGTTCTTGTCCATAAGCATGAATAACCCTATCCATCATTTGTTTAGCACATGAATAAATCCAACGAGGCTTGTTAATAGGACCTAATACTAAATTAGTCTTTTCAGGATCAAATTCTTTATCAGAACTCATACCATAAACTTCTGAGGTAGAGGGAAAGATTACTCTTTTTTTATATCTGACAGCAGATCTTATAATAGGTAAATTAGCCTCAAAATCTAATTCAAAAACTTTTAAAGGTTCTTTTACATAAGTAGATGGGGTTGCTATTGCGACAAGTGGCAAAATGATATCGCATTTTTTCACATGATACTCAATCCATTCTTTATTTATAGTAATATCTCCTTCAAAGAAATTAAATCGAGGATGATTTAATATATCCTCAACTCTATCTGAACTCATATCCATTCCATATATTTCCCAATTAGTCTTTTCTAGAATTTGATTAGAAAGATGATGACCAATAAATCCGTTAATACCCAATACAAGAATTTTTTTCATAAATCTATTCTAAATAATTATATGTTAAGGAGCATATTTACAAGACTCCTCCTAATAAAGTTAATGTTACTTTATCAAACAATATTTATAAAATTTTAAACCTAGTCAAAAAAGATAATAATTTATTATTTAAAGAATATTTTAGATCAAGTATTTATAAATACTAATAAATTCATACAAGAGTTAGAATGTATTCTAGGTTTGTTTGATCGATTTTATTATTAAGGAAACAATTATTTAATTCCTCTCCAAGAATTTTTTTACAGATAAGTTTTGTCTCATTATCCAAAGAAAATTCTGCTTTAGATAATCTATTAATACTTATATCAATTATTGGATTAAACATACCGCCAGAACCTACAATTTTTTCTTTAGTTAAAGGACTAGTTAAATATTCGTTTTCTAAAATTGGGACAGAATTACATAATATAAATT
>CETG01071081.1_pt1 | contig 16574 bp, 13 predicted proteins | sample 361471 | NCBI WGS metagenome assembly CETG01 (sample SAMEA2622696, study PRJEB7988) | marine metagenome | isolation source: saline water (ENVO:00002010), including | reverse complement strand
AAATTCCTGAAAAACAAAATCACTGCGTTGCTCAAAATTGGCAACAACACCAGTTATTTTAGCAGGTATGGAGTCGTTATAGATGAGTGTTTTGCCAATGAGGCTTTCTACGGGTGTGTTTGGGAAATAGTTTTTGGCCCGTTCCTGGGTAAGTACCACTGCGTTAGGTTCATGCAAACTCCCTGATTTATCGCCAGCAAGCCAGTCGTAATCAATCACGTTAAAATAACCACTATCGGCAAAAATCACATGCCTGGGCTTTTTGAAAAGCCTTTCTCCACTTTGTGCCTCCACTTTTAAAGGCTCATAGGTGTAAAAAAAGCTCACGCCTTCCAGACCACTCACATTTTGTTTTAACGCATCGGCCAGCATGGCATTTACACCACTAAAATGATCGGTGCCGTCAGGACTTATAAATTGTGTGGTGATGCGATACGTACGCTCCCCATCCTTATGGAATTTATCAAAGGTAAAATCATAATAAACCATCAAGCCTATCACAAACGAGGCGCTGAACCCTATCGCAAGACTAATGATATTAATTGCTGAAAAAAGCTTATTCTTCCAGATATTCCGCCAGGCGATTTTGATATAGTTTTTTAGCATGACTATTCAGTTTTGATGTTTTTTACAGGGTTTGCCAGTGCCGCTTTAATGGCTTGGGAGCTTACCGTCAGTAATGTAAGTGTGATAGCTCCAAGACCAGCAATAACGAATACATCTAAGCCTAAATTAACTCTGTAATTGTAATCTGAAAGGAAGTTATCCATAGCCCAAAAAGCAATTGGAAATGCTACGACGCAAGAGATAATAATTAATATTAAAAAGTCTTTGGATAATAATCGAACAATAGAAAATACTGAAGCTCCTAAAACCTTACGAATCCCAATCTCTTTAATTCGATTTTCAGCTAAGAATGCGGCTAAGCCTAAAAGACCAAGACATGAAATGAATATGGTAAAAAAGGCAAATATGGCTGAAAGTGTTCCGGTACGTTGTGATTCCGAAAATTTGCTTGCATAATCCTCATCTACAAAATGATACTCAAAAGGATAATTTGGATTATATTTTTTAAATATCGCTTTAGTCTTAGAAAGAGCATCGGTTGTAGTTAGGTTAGAATTGTATCTAATATTTATAGTGCTTAAATTACCTGCAGGGCCACCAATAATCATAGGCGAAATAGGTTCAAAAGGGGATCGTATTATAAAGTCTTTTACAACACCTACCACATGCCAATTTTTATTGTTATCCTTTATAATTTTTCCGATAGGATCTTCAAAGCCCATTGCTTTAACTGCGGCTTCATTTAATAACATGGCAGTAGAATCTGTTGGGTATTTTTTTGGATCAATATCGCGTCCTTTCACAAGTTTTAGTCCACCGGTTTCTATTAGGTTTCCGTCGGTATAAGTACGATCGATGATCGTATTATCATCTGGACTCTTTCCCTCCCAACCAATACTAGACGAATTACTCCATCCTTCTGTAAAAGGCGAAAAAGTTCTAGTTACAGATTGTGCTATATTTTCCGAAATAAGATCGTTTTTTATCGAATTTATATTCTTAGCAATGTCTCCTTCTTCGTAAAGAAATACCAGGTTATTTTTATCGTAGCCATTCTCCCGATCCTTGCCATACTGAATTTGCTTGTTGATGATTAAAGTGCTTATAATTAAAATTATAGCAATACTAAATTGAAATACTACCAAAAACTTTCGAATATTAAATCCAGATTTGTCTTGTTGTAATTTTCCTTTTAGAATAGCTATTGGCTTAAAAGAAGAAAGAAGAAATGCCGGGTAACTACCAGCGATAAAACCAGTAATTAAAATGATACACAGTGTAAATATCCAGAATTGAGAATTAAAAATATCTACTGATATAGGGTACTTTAAAAGGCTGTTAAAATAAGGAATGGTAATGATTGTAATGCCAATGGCGATTATGCCCGCAATTCCTGCTATTAAAACAGACTCTGAAATAAACTGCCATATAAGAGCTCCCCTATTAGCGCCGGCAACTTTTCTAACACCAATTTCTTTTGCTCGTTTCTCACTCCTAGCCGTGCTCAAATTCATAAAGTTGATGCATGCAATTAGAAGAATAAATAAAGCAATAACTGTAAAGAGTATAACTGTATCTATACGCCCTCCAGCAATTTCTCCATTTTCGAATTTAGATCGCAACCACCAGTCAGAGATTTTATGAATGATGATCTCGTTATCATTATTCCCATTGGTACTGGTTTTAGCAATATCTTTAACTTTATTACTGAAATTTTCTGGAGTTGTTTTCTCAGATAATTTCGCGAAGGTTAAAACCGAATTGTTTTTCCAGTTATTATCGTCCCCACCTACTCTTTTAAGTAAGGACCAAGGAAGTAAGTATTCAAAATCAAATTGTGTGTTTTTAGGAAGATTTTTTAAAACACCACCTACAGTTAGAAGCTGATCGTTATTTACCTGAATGGTTTCTCCTACGATTGATTTTTTATTTCCAAAGAGTTTTTTAGCCGTTGCTTCAGTTATGACAATATTCATTGGGTTACTGAAAGCTGTAGCTAAATTTCCTTCAACTAAAGGAAAGCTAAACATCTCTAAATAATGGGGATCTATAAAAGCTCCAGAAGGAATTAAACTATTCTCTCCTTTACTAAAAAGTAAATCATTGCTATTCAACAATCTTGAAGTCAATTCAATTTCAGGGAAGTTATTTTGTATGGCAGTAGCGAGTGGTTTTGGAGTATAGAACCAGACTTCGGTTTTATCGTTCCACTTGCCTTTGTTCCCTAAAACATAAAGCTGATCTAAATCTTTGTGAAAGGTATCCATATTTCTTTCATGGTTAACCATTAAAAGAATAAGCATGGTGACTGCCATTCCCAGGGCTAAACCAAAAATATTAAGAAAGCTGAATCCTTTATTTTTCCAGATATTCCGCCAGGCGATTTTGATATAGTTTTTTAGCATAACTATTCAGTTTTGATGTTTTTTACAGGGTTTGCCAATGCCGCTTTAATGGCTTGGGAGCTAATTGTTAGTAGTGCAATGAATAAGGTTAGCATCCCGGCACCGGCAAAAATCCACCAATCTAGCGATGTTTTATAAGCAAAGTTTTGTAGCCAGAATTGCATTAAATACCAGCCAATTGGAATAGCGATAATGCATGAAAGGCTTATAAGTTTTAAAAAGTCTTTGGAGAGTAACGAGGTAATTTGCGCCACCGATGCTCCTAAAACTTTTCGAATGCCTATTTCACGTTTTTTTAATTGAGCGGTATACGTGCTTAGTCCAAAAAGCCCTAAACAAGAAACAAAAATGGCTAAAATTGAAAATATTTTAAAAAGCTTACCTGTTCTAATATCATTGCGATACATGGTTTCGTATTGCTTATCTAAAAAGGAGTAATTAAAAGGAAAATCAGGGTTATAGGTATTCCAGATTTCTTCAATAGCCGCCATGCTTCCAGAAATATCACCATCTTTGGTTTTTATGTACATACGATAAGGGTCAGGGTCATAATACATCACCGCAGGTTCAATTTCATTTTTCATCGAAGCAAAATTGAAATCTTTTACTACTCCAGCAATGATGCCTTTGGTTTCCCAAAGTTCAAAGCTTTTACCAACAGGATCTTCTATCCCGGCTTGCTTAACGGCAGTTTCATTCAGTATAAAATGTAAAGAATCTTCTGTGCGACCTTTAAAATTTTCACCTTCTAAAAGCTGCATTTTCATCATAGGGATAAAATCTTCATCAATACCAATGGGATTAACAATAAAATCGCTTTGTGGATCTTTGCCATCCCAATTGGTATCTCCGGTAGTCATTCCATTATTTACGATGTTACTGTTGCTAAAGGAAACCGAAGCAATATTGGGTAAATTCTTAACCTGATTTACAATGGCTTCTTTATGGGAGCGCATTTCCTGAGGCATGGCAAAATGAAACACTTGTGAGCGATCGTAACCAGGGTTTTTACTGGTGATAAAATCCAGTTGCTTCCCGATAATAATGGTGCTGATGATTAGAATTACGGAGAATGAAAACTGAAGGCAAACCAATACCTTTCTAAATGTTCCTGCGCCAACACCAGTGATCACATTTCCTTTAATAGCTTCCAGCGGTTTAAATGAAGATAATAAGACTGCCGGGTAAATGGAAGAGGCGACTAAGGTGGAAACAAACACCATCCCGATCATTCCCCATAATTCTGGCTCAAGAAAATTGAAATCAATATCTTTTCCTGCAACCGAGTTAAAATAAGGGGCTAATAAATAGATTAGCCCCATTGCTAAGACAATCGCTAATAAAAAGAAAATACACGATTCAATAATAAATTGTGTAAAAAGTTGCTTCCTCTCGGCTCCAATGAGTTTTCGTAGACTCACTTCTTTGGCTCTTTGGATCGATCTGGCCGTATTTAGATTGACATAATTAATACAGGCAATACACAGTATAAGTATCAGGACGATCCCAAAGATACGTACTGTCTTAATCTGGGTTGGTTCTCCGCCGTAACTATAAAGGTTCATTTGCTGGATAGGTTGCAAATAGTAGGCATCTTTGGTTTCAGACTGGATTGCATTCCTGTCTTTTGCTTTCTGAATTTTGGTTAGTTTCTGAACTACTTTTTCTGGAGAAGCATTTTCTTTGAGTTTAAGAAACGTGAGAAAGTTGAAATTTCCCCAATCACTATCCATCGACTCCCAATACCTGTTGCCATCGTACTGTTCAGAAAAAATCGATAAAGGAAAAAACAGCTCGTAATCTAAACTTGAATTTTTTGGGATATCTTCAATGATTCCGGTTACGGTAAAATTATCTTTATAATCGGCAGCGATGGTTTTGCCCATAGCTTCTGTAGTTCCAAAATATTTTAGGGCGGCTTTTTTTGTAATGATAACCGAATTATTTCCTGAAAAAGGAGCGGATGAATTTCCTTCAATAAATTTTAGATCAAAAAAAGAAAAGAATTCGGGATCTGTAAGAGCACCAGCTTTGGCTTCAAACTTATTAGAAGAACTACTAAAAATGCGATAGCCATAAAAATCCCGAATTCTAACGGCATCTTCGACTTCTGGCACTTCTTTTTTGGCATAGTAGGCTATAGGTCCTACAGATATGCCCCATGTTTGCGAATTTTCGCCACTGCTTAAGATACTGGAAACTCTATAAATATGTGATGAATCACCAATTTTGTTATAACTTAATTCGGCTTTAATCCATACGGCGATAAAGATGGCCACACAAAGCCCCAATGATAAGCCCAGCAAACTTAGTCCATTATAAAACTTGGATTTCCAAAGGTTTCTCCAGGCCGATTTTAGATGAATTTTAAACATAATTTTTGTTTTGAATAACGATTGATGTATACCCTTAGAATATTTCAAAAATGTTGATCCCAGCTTAAAATATTCTCTTTTGATGATAAGAGATTAGATGATTTTGATCCCGATTAGTATCGGATTGATGAATGACCCCGTTAAACGTCTAATTTTGATATTCGGCCAGGATGTTCTCAGTTACTTTTTGGCCGTCTAACATTCTGATGATTCGATGACTGTACTTTGCGTCGTGTTCGCTGTGGGTAACCATGATGATGGTGGTTCCGGCAGCGTTAAGCTCGGTAAGTAAATCCATAACCTCGTTACCGTTACTGCTATCCAGATTTCCGGTAGGCTCATCGGCAAGAATCAGCTTGGGGTTATTTACAACGGCACGGGCAACGGCAACACGTTGTTGCTGTCCACCCGATAGTTGTTGCGGGAAATGCTTACGGCGGTGCATAATTTGCATTTTCTCTAAAACTTCGTGCACCCGTTCTTTACGCTCCGCAGGTTTTACGCCCGTATAAATTAATGGAAGTTCTACATTTTCGAAAACGCTAAGCTCATCAATCAGGTTAAAGCTTTGGAAAACAAAACCTATATTGTGTTTTCTAAGATTAGCTCTTTTGCGCTCGTTAAATCCGGCGACTTCGATCCCATTAAAAATATAGCTACCGCCATCAGGATCGTCTAAAAGTCCTAAAATATTAAGCAATGTTGATTTTCCGCAACCGGATGGTCCCATAACCGAGACGAATTCTCCTTCTTTTACCTCAAAAGAAAGCTTATTAATAGCAATGGTCTGTACTTCGTCTGTACGGTAAAACTTTTCGAGATCTGTTATTTTTATCATGATGAATATATTAGTCCTGAATAATTATGTTTTAAAATTAGAGAATTTAGTCTTTTAGCACCAGTTCCTGAATATCTTCATAATTGCTGTAGCTTGAAGTAATCACCTGATCACCTGGTTCTAAACCTGAAAGTACTTCGTAATATTCTGTGTTTTGGCTACCCAATTGGATATCGGTTTTATAAGCAATACTACCATCTTCACTTACCTTAAAGATCCAGTTCCCCCCGGTTTCCTGAAAAAATCCTCCTTTAGGAATAAGAACAGCTTCTTTTTCCTGACTTAAGGCTACTCTAATTTGCAAGGTTTGCCCTCTTCTTATTTTCTCTGGAGCCTCTTCTAAAAAGGTCATATCTACCTGGAATCTTCCGTTGGCTACCTGCGTATAGACTTTTTTGATTTCCAGCGTATAATTTTTTCCGTCGAAATTAAAGCTTCCCTGTTGCCCGGCGTAAATTCGGGAAATATAATGTTCATCTACATCTACGCGAACTTTGTATCCGCTAATCACATCGATTTGTCCCAGGCGTTCGCCCTTCGATTTAGACTGACCTATTTCAGCGTCTAAAGAAGTCAGCTGGCCATCTACCGGAGCTCTTACGATAAGGTCTTCTACTTTTTTGCGCATTAATTCTAAGGCTTTTCTTGTCTTTTCATATGATTCTCTTGCCTGCACATTTTCTTGTTTAGAAGAAATTGAATCTTGCTGTAACACCCTTTCAGTTAATGCTAAACGGTCTTTTTGATAGTTGTAATTATTACGAGTTTCTAAATATTCCTGTTCAGCAACCGCTCCTTTTTCAAAAAGTTTTTTATTCAGTTTATATCTTCTCTCGGCTTCTCTTAGGCTGCTTTTTACTTCGGTAAGTTGGTTAAGCTTGCCAATCGTATTCTCCCGAGATGCATTTTGTGTGCGTTGCATTTGAGTAAGGAGATTATAAACCTGTGTTTCCTGATTTACCAGACTTAATTCTAAGTCGGTATTTGATAATCGAAGAATAGGTTCACCTTTTTTCATCATTGCACCGTCCTCCACAAATTTTTCCTCTACGCGACCACCTTCTAAGGCATCCAAATAAATAGTGGTAATAGGCATCACTACGCCGTTAACCGGAATATTCTCTTGAAAGATGCCTTTTTTAACAGTGTTAATACTAATGCGTTCTTTTTCAACATTAAGTCGGGTGCTACCACTTGATGAGAGTAATACAAAAACGATAAGTCCTACTAAAAGTGTCACGCCTGTTATCATGGCTATTTTTTGAGGAGTAAATCGTTTCTTTTTTATAGGTATATCCATTTTGATTGATGTTGTCTATTGATATTAGTTATTATTTGTGTTGTTTTTATTATTGGGAAATTTTCACATTCTCTTAAGAATAGGGTAAAATGATGCCAAAAATATAGATTATTGATTTACAGTATTTTAATGGTTTTTTAGAAAAAGAAAGTGTTCGGTTTTAATACACTATCTGTTCGATAACAAAACAGATTCGAATCCTATTAAATTTCTGAAGTCATTTTTATTTATAGGAAAGAGAAAGTCGTAATATTGTAGGTATGCAATTGAAGAATGCGAACATACTGGTTATAGACGATGATCCCGATGTGTTAACGGCGTTGCGGATTATGCTGAAATCTTTGGTGAGCAATGTTGTTACCGAAAAGAACCCGAATAACATCACCGCGCTTTTAGAGCAAGAGAAATTTGATGTAATCATCCTGGATATGAATTTTAACGGAGTGGTAAATACTGGTAATGAAGGAATTTTTTGGCTAAATAAGATTAAGCAGATCGATAAAAGAGTAGATGTGATTTTAATTACCGCTTATGCCGATATCGATCTGGCTATACGTTCGTTAAAAAAAGGAGCTTCAGATTTTTTGGTAAAGCCATGGAAAAATCAAAAAATGATCGAAGCCTTAAAATCATTGGTAGAAAAAAAGTCGGTAAAACCTCAATTATCGCGACCTACTGCTGCCGGAAATAAAATTATTGGTGAAAGCGAAGAAATGCAGTCAGTGTTCGAAAAGCTTAGAAAAGTAGCTCCTACAGATGCCAATATATTGATTTTAGGAGAAAATGGTACCGGTAAAGACCTAGTCGCGAGAGCAATCCACGATCAATCGCTTCGGAAAAATAAGCCGTTTGTAAAAGTAGATGTAGGTGCGCTGACGGAAAGTTTGTTTGAAAGTGAGCTTTTTGGATATAAAAAAGGCGCCTTTACCGATGCGCGGGAGGATCGTAAAGGACGTTTTGAAGCCGCTAATGGTGGGACACTTTTTTTGGATGAAATAGGAAATATTAGTTTGCGCCAACAGGCAAGATTGCTTACCGTGTTACAAAACCGAACGATAACTCCGCTTGGATCCAATGAGACTATTCCTATTGATATAAGGTTAATCTGCGCTACAAATTTAGAGCTGAGTGATCTTGCTGATGAAAATACGTTTCGGAAAGATTTAATTTACCGTATTAATACAGTAGATCTTATGGTGCCACCACTTCGAAATCGAGGTGCCGATATCACATTACTTAGCAGATATTTTACCGATATGTATGCCGAGAAATATTTTAAAGGGCCATTTTCTTTTGATAAGGACTTTTTTAGTAAGTTAAAATCGCATTCTTTTCCCGGAAATGTTCGGGAGCTTCAGTATGTTTTAGAAAGAGCCGTGATAATGGCTGATAGTGATACCCTGGCTGCGAAAGATTTAGTGTTTTCAGGATTAGAAAAATCGATAACAACTTCAAACGGAATTCAGGAGACCAACCTCGAATCTGTTGAAAAACAAACTATTTTGAAGGTGATCGACAAGAATAAAGGGAACATTTCCAAATCGGCTAAAGAGTTAGGAATTACCAGGGCCGCTTTGTATCGCAGACTTAATAAATATGACTTATAAAAAATACACTTTAGGTCTTTTATTGCGATTGGTGCTTTTAACGCTGGGTTTAGCAGCTATCGCTTTTGGGGTTAGCAGGCATCAAATGGTATTGCTTATTGGAGGGGGAATACTTTCATTAGTGATTTTTTATAAGCTGTATAAATTTATAACCCGTCGTTTTGTGGCGATGGACGATTTTTTTGAATCGGTTAAATACAACGATTTTTCAAGACGATTTGTAAGCAAAGGTGCCCCCGAAGATTTAGCTCGACTTCATGAGGGCTTTAACCTGATTAATGATAAGATTCGGGAGATCAACTCGAATAAGGAGGCGCAATATCTCTACCTACAAAAAATATTAGAGATGGTTGATGTGGGGATTATTTCTTATCATCAAAAAACCGGCGACGTACTTTGGGCGAATGAAGCGATAAAGCGCACGCTGAGTATTCCTTCTTTCAAAAATATTAAGTTTCTAAAAAGCAGAAAACCGCAATTATTTGAGACCATTTTTGAAATGAGTCATTTTACCGGTAGTTCCATAAGTATTAAAGTAAATGGCGAAAAGCTAAAAGTTTTGGTTTCTGAAACGGTTTTTTATGAAAACGAACATTCCTTTAAGATCATTTTACTACAGAATATCGATGAAACCCTTAATCAAAATGAATCTGAAGCCTGGAAAAAGTTATTGAGTGTCATGACGCATGAGATTATGAATTCTATCGCACCCATTTCTTCATTGGCCGATACGTTGCAATATCAGGTAAGGGAGAACCTAAAAAATCCAGAAGAAAATGCTTTGGATATTTCAGATTTAAACGAAGCGATAGGGAGTATTAAAAAACGAAGCGAGGGTTTAATGAAATTCGCCAAAACCTATCGTAGTCTTAATAAGGTTACCCATATTAACCGTAGTAATGTATATGTAGAAAATCTTTTTGCGTCTATAGAACGATTAATGAAGCCCTCTTTAGCTTCTAAGCATATCGCGTTGAATTTTGATCTTTCTAATCCACAATTGCAGGTGAAAATTGATAGTTATCTTATCGAACAGGTGTTGATTAATTTGATTGTGAATGCACGGGATGCTATACAGGATATTGAAAATCCGGAAATCTATGTCACTGCAAAATCTACTACCGACGGGTATACGGTGATAAAAGTAATAGACAATGGGAATGGTATTCCGCCAGAAATTCAGGAAACCATATTTGTACCTTTCTTCACTACCAAAAAGAATGGTAGTGGTATTGGCTTAAGTTTATGTAAGCAAATTATGATGTTACATAAAGGCAAAATCCAAATTCATAGTGAAGAGCACAAAGGGACGGCGATAAGTTTGTTGTTTTAAATAAAAAGCATTCCTTTAGATAGATTCATCTTGTAGTAACACAAGTCTCTTTTTTCAAATACCTGTAATAATTTCTTGTTTTCATCATTAAATAGGCTTGCGAAACCGAAATAGTTTGTTTTAAGCGATAATTATTGATCTTCAACGAAAAAATCTGATTGAATCATTAATTATAGATAATTTAGCAAAGAAATTAAAACCTTTACTTTGCGTTTTACGTTAATTTATTGAAAAGAAGTTTTAGATTTTTTTTAAAAAAATTAAATTGTGCTGTAGGAAAAGTTATATGAAAAAGAGATTTTTAATATTATTTATTCTGTTTTTTTGCGCTTTATCACAAGCCCAAGAATGCCCTCCTACTTGTAATGCCGGTGAATATTGTGACAGTACTACCAACGGAGAGTGTGTTTCTGGAAACCCTCCTCCCCCTGGATTAGATGTTCCCATTGATTCCAATCTAAGTTTTCTTTTGGTCGGAGGATTATTTATTGGAGCAATTTATATATTTAGATCGTACTCTACGAGAGTTCAGTAATTCTTTTTACATATTTTCCTATTACATCAAACTCTAGGTTTACAGTACTTCCTTTTTCAATTTGCTTAAACGTAGTATTTTCAAAAGTATAAGGGATGATTGCAACCGAGAATGAATTTCTACCGGAATTAACAACGGTTAGACTTACTCCGTTTATGGTGATAGAACCTTTTTCTATCGTAATATTATTTAAGGAAGGATCGTATTCAAAAGTAAACTGCCAGCTACCGTCAATATCTTGAACATCGGTACACTTTGCAGTTTGATCTACATGTCCCTGCACTATGTGTCCGTCAAGTCGGTCTCCAAGTTTCATTCCTCGTTCAAGATTCACAGAATCACCTTCTACTAGACCATTCAGGTTGGTTTTGTTTAAAGTTTCCTGAATTGCAGTAACGGTATACTGATGATCTTTAATAGAAACTACTGTGAGGCACACCCCATTATGAGAAACACTCTGGTCAATTTTTAACTCAGGTGTCATTTTGGCTTCTATCTCTATATGAAGATTAGTACTTTCTTTAACTAATTTCCTGATTTTTCCTACTTCTTCTACAATACCGGTAAACATGGATTCTATAATATTGGTTACATTTGTATGTAAAAGTAAAATATATATTCGAAGGAAGTATGAAACATCCTAAAAAGATAAAAGTAGGAATTAGTATAGGTGATTTGAACGGAATTGGAAGTGAAATTGTACTGAAGACTTTTGATGATTCCAGAATGCTGGACTTTTGTACTCCTGTAATTTTTGCTTCAACCAAAATTATCACTTTTTTAAAGAAAAAATATAAACTGGCGATTAATTTTCAGGGAATTGACAGTGCAGAACATGCCATAGACGGCAAGGTAAATATTGTAAATGTTTGGAAAGAAAGTGTAACCATTAATTTTGGAGAAGAGGATTCAAAAGTTGGTGAGTATGCTTTTAAATCATTAGAAGCCGCTACTGAAGCTTTAAAGAAAGATGAAATTGATGCTTTGGTCACAGCACCTATTAATAAACATACCATCCAGTCTGATAAATTTAATTTCCCAGGACATACCGATTATCTGGCAAAAGAACTACAGGGGGAAAGCCTTATGTTTATGATTACCGATACCCTTAAAGTGGGATTATTAACGGATCATGTGGCCTTAAAAGATATCGCCAATGTGATTACTCCAGAATTAATAAAAAAGAAGATTGCTATTATCCAGCATACGCTTAGGCAGGATTTTAGGATCCAAAAACCTAAAATCGCTGTGTTAGGTATTAATCCTCATAGTGGTGATAATGGTGTAATAGGGAAAGAGGATGAGGAGATATTAAAACCGACTTTAAATGAAATTCGTGAAAATGGGGAATTGGTTTTTGGGCCATTTTCTGCGGATAGTTTTTTCGGGTCAAAGAATTATAAGAATTTTGATGCCGTGATTGCTTCGTATCACGATCAGGGTTTAATCCCATTTAAAACATTGTCCTTTGGCCAGGGAGTTAATTTTACAGCAGGATTAAGCAAGGTGAGAACTTCTCCCGATCATGGTACTGCATTTGAGATTGCAGGTACCAATTCTGCTAATATTAATTCCTTTAAAGAAGCTGTTTTTAAGGCAATTGATATTTATAAATGCAGAAAAGAATATAAAAAACTCACGAAAAACCCACTAAAAAAGCAGAGTAAAAAGATATAAACAAAAATTTGTTTATAAAAAGCTTTTAGTTGATTTTATTTTTTATCTTTGCAGCCGCCTTTGTAAAAGGGCGAAAACTCAAAACTGAGGACGAAATGAGGAAAATGAAAGCCTATACGATCCCTTTTGTGGGGTTAAAGCTTGGGAAACACCAGTTTGAGTACGAGATTGACAATGAGTTCTTTGAGCATTTTGAGTACGATGAGTTTAACAGCGCCGATGTAAAAATTGAGCTGTTATTCGATAAAAAGACGACCATGATGGAGCTTACTTTTAAAGCTTCCGGAACGGTAAATGTAAATTGTGATATCACAAATGAGCCTTATGATCAGCCAATAGAAAGCAGTTTGTTTTTGGTGATCAAATTTGGGGAGGAGTTTAATGATGATAACGAAGATTTACTTATAATTCCGCATGGAGAGTTTGAGATCAACGTACAACAATATATTTACGAACTTATTGTTCTTGCGGTACCAGCAAAAAAGATTCATCCCGGGGTTGAAGATGGGACTTTAAAATCTGATGTGCTGGATAAACTGGAGGAATTAAGCTTAGGTAATAAAGAAAAAAAAGATGGGGACGATATAGATCCCCGATGGGATAAATTAAAAAATTTACTAAACGATTAAATAATAGTAAGCCATGGCACATCCAAAGAGAAAGATATCTAAAACCAGAAGGGATAAAAGGAGAACTCATTATAAAGCAACTGCACCACAAATAGGTATAGATCCTACTACTGGTGAGGCGCACTTATATCACAGAGCTCACTGGCATGAAGGTAAATTATATTACCGTGGTCAGGTGTTAATTGATAACACTGAGGAAGTAGAAGCTTAATTTTGATTAGGGCTTCAAAGAAATATACAGAAACTCTCACAACGTGGGAGTTTTTTGTTTTTAGTTGATTAAGTCCCAAAAAGACCTTAATTTGCACCACTGTTTACAGAAATTTTAGTACATTTCTCAAATTGTTTGTACACTAACGAGCTGCAAACAAGGTGTATAAATTCAATTCTATGAATAAAATCACAGCAGCCATAACAGCTGTAGGTGGCTATGTGCCAGAAGATGTGTTAACCAACAAGATGTTGGAAGAAATGGTAGAAACCAATGACGAATGGATTACTACCCGAACTGGAATTAAGGAAAGAAGAATTTTAAAAGACCCTAATAAAGGAACTTCATATTTAGGGATTCAGGCAGCTAAAGATCTTATCAATAAAACAGGTTTAGATCCTAAGGAAATCGACATGGTCATTCTTGCTACAGCAACTCCGGATATGCCGGTGGCAGCAACAGGAGTTCATGTAGCTTCAGAAATAGGAGCAATAAATGCCTTTTCTTATGATCTGCAGGCGGCCTGTTCAGGCTTTTTATATGCTATGTCTACCGGTGCTGCTTATATAGAGTCGGGTAGATATAAAAAAGTATTAGTCATAGGGGCAGATAAAATGTCTTCGATTATAGATTATACAGATCGTACGACCTGTATAATTTTTGGTGATGGTGCCGGCGCAGTATTAATGGAACCAAACGAAGAAGGTTACGGCCTACAGGATGAAATTCTGCGTAGTGACTCTATTGGCAGGGATTCTTTAAGAATCGAAGCTGGAGGATCACTTTTGCCTCCTTCTGAAGAAACCATAGCTAAAAAATTACATTACGTAAAGCAAGATGGTAAAACAGTATTTAAATATGCTGTATCTAATATGTCTGGAGTTAGCGCTCAGATTATGGAACGTAATCATCTAACAAATCAAGATGTAGACTGGTTAATTGCGCACCAGGCGAATAAAAGAATTATTGGGGCCACTGCCAACAGAATGGGCGTAGAAGACGAAAAAGTATTAATGAATATAGAAAGGTACGGTAATACAACTTCCGCAACCTTACCTTTATTACTTAGCGATTACGAGAAAAAATTTAAAAAAGGAGATAATCTAATATTTGCTTCATTTGGAGGTGGTTTCACTTGGGGAGCTACGTATCTTAAATGGGCTTATAATTCTTAAATAACACCCTTATTATTATGGATTTAAAAGAAATTCAGAATTTAATAAAGTTTGTTGCCAAGTCTGGTGCCAGTGAGGTAAAACTGGAAACCGGTGATGTGAAAATCACTATTAGAACGGGCTCAGACGAAAAAGAAACCACAGTTGTGCAACAAGTGCCAATGGGTGGACAGGTACAACCGCAAATGCCTGTACAACAACAGGCACCTGCTCCTGCACCGCAGGAAACAGCTGCACCTAAAGAAGAAGCTAAACCAACCGAAGATACTTCTAAATATGTTACTGTAAAATCTCCGATTATCGGAACTTTTTACCGTAAACCTTCACCAGATAAACCTGTTTTTGCAGAAGTTGGAGATACTATCAAGGAAGGAGATGTGCTTTGTGTGATAGAGGCTATGAAACTTTTCAACGAGATTGAAAGTGAAGTTTCTGGTAAGATCGTAAAAGTACTGGTAGACGATTCGTCTCCCGTAGAGTTCGATCAGCCTTTATTTTTAGTAGATCCTTCTTAATTCTTGCCAATTTTTGCACAGGAATATTTTTCCTGTAAATAAAAACCACAGGTATGTTTAAAAAAATATTAATTGCCAATAGGGGAGAGATCGCAATGCGTATTATCCGTACTTGTAAAGAGATGGGGATAAAAACGGTAGCGGTTTATTCTACTGCAGATGCAGAAAGTCTTCACGTAAGATTCGCAGATGAGGCAGTATGTATAGGTCCTCCTCAAAGTAATTTATCGTATTTAAAGATTGCGAATATTATTTCAGCAGCAGAAATAACTAATGCTGATGCCATCCATCCAGGATATGGTTTCCTTTCAGAAAATGCGAAGTTTTCTAAAATTTGTGAAGAGCATGATATTAAATTTATCGGTGCTTCAGCAGAGATGATTAGCAAAATGGGGGACAAAGCTACTGCTAAAGCTACGATGAAAGCTGCAGGAGTACCTTGCGTACCCGGTTCAGAGGGTATTTTAAAAGATTATGATGAATGCCTTAAACTGGCGAAAGAAATAGGATTTCCTGTAATGCTTAAAGCTACTGCCGGTGGCGGTGGTAAAGGAATGCGGGCTGTTTGGAAAGAAGAAAACTTGCAGTCTGCCTGGGATTCTGCGAGACAGGAGGCCGGAGCTGCTTTTGGTAATGATGGCATGTATATGGAGAAACTTATCGAAGAGCCTCGCCATATCGAAATTCAGATTATTGGGGATCAAACAGGTAAAGCCTGTCACCTTTCTGAGAGAGATTGTTCGGTACAACGTCGTCATCAAAAATTAACCGAAGAAACTCCTTCTCCGTTTATGACGCCTAAGCTGCGTAAACAAATGGGAGAAGCAGCTGTAAAAGCTGCAGAGTATATTAAATATGAAGGAGCGGGAACTGTAGAATTCCTGGTGGATAAACATCGTAAATTCTACTTTATGGAGATGAATACCCGTATTCAGGTAGAGCATCCAATTACCGAGCAGGTGATTGATTACGATTTAATTCGTGAGCAAATTTTAGTAGCGGCAGGTGTTCCAATTTCAGGAAAGAATTACGAGCCGCAATTACATTCTATAGAGTGTAGAATAAATGCTGAAGATCCTTATAATGGCTTTAGACCATCACCGGGAAAAATTGAAACTCTGCATACCCCGGGAGGGCATGGGATTCGTGTGGATACCCATGTATATAGCGGGTACATTATTCCGCCATATTACGATTCTATGATCGCTAAATTAATCACTACGGCACAAACCCGTGAAGAAGCGATTAATAAAATGAAACGTGCATTAGATGAATTTGTGATTGAGGGCATCAAAACCACCATTCCTTTTCACCGACAGTTAATGGACGACCCAAGATATGTGGCAGGGAATTATACCACCGCATTTATGGAAGGGTTTAAAATGAACCCCATAGAAGAATAATTTG
>CETG01045764.1_pt1 | contig 16578 bp, 21 predicted proteins | sample 361471 | NCBI WGS metagenome assembly CETG01 (sample SAMEA2622696, study PRJEB7988) | marine metagenome | isolation source: saline water (ENVO:00002010), including | reverse complement strand
TATTGGGATCTCATTTATATTAGTGGTTGCAGCTTTGCTTAGTCTCTCTTGTTTCATTCTCCATTTTTGATTTATCCCACAGGCACACCAAGTGATCGTGTTATTCCCGTAACGATTATTTAGGTGGTCAATTACTTGCATTAATCTCTCTTCTCTATGTTTTTTACCCGTGGGTTCATTTTTAAAAAGACCTTCTTGTAGATAATCTACGCTTTCTAGCCTTTGCATTATTACACCTGCTTTTTTAAATGAATAGTTAGTATGAAATACTTTTGTTGTTAATGAGAGTGAAACTTTTAAAAGCTCTCTTGTGTTATTGGTCGGTGAATCTAATATTTTTGTCGCCTCTTGATTGTAGAAGTTCGAAATATAGGAGCTGGTTCGAGCGAATATGGTTATTGCACCTGCCCTTTGTTTTTGCTTCCTTAACTTTTCACTTGCTCGCACAACATAGGTGGATATAGCTTCTCTTAATTCTGTTTGGCTTGTTATTGAATAACTAAAGCTTCTGCTTACACAAGTTTCTTTCTTTTTTAGAGAAAGACTAGAAATAGGTATACATATTTGTCCTCTTAACTCATATTGTAAACGCAGACCTTGTACACCGCATTTTATCTTTAATTTATTGCTTGGCATATCGCGTAGTTGACGAGCATTGTTAATTCCATTCATACGAAACCAATGGGCATATTTTTTCCCAACACCCCATACTTGTTCTATTGCAATATTTTCAAGGCATTCATCTGGTTTCTTCGTTGTGTTTAGATCAAAAATATCGGCATGAGAGATTACTGTTTTTGCTAGGTAGTTTGCAGCTTTAGCTTGCCCTTTACTTGCTCCGATACCAATTGCAATTTGTAGTCCGAGGTTGCGATGTATTAATGTTCTCAAGTGACGAGCCCATTGACATAATTGAAAATCGGGAGGACGAGTTAATTGTACAAATGCTTCATCAATTGAATATATCTCTTGTTCTTCACAATGCGCCTTTATTAGATACATTAGTCGCTGGCTCATGTCTCCATAGAGGGCATAATTAGAGCTTCGTACTTGAACCCCAAGCTGATCTAGTTTTGTACGAATTTTGTAATAAGCTTCTCCCATTGGGATTTTTAAGTTCCGTGCTTCTGCGCTACGAGAAATTATGCAGCCATCATTATTAGAAAGAACGACAAGAGGTTTGCCTGAGAGAGAAGGATCTATCATCTTTTCACAGGAAGCATAAAAATTGTTGCAATCAATAAGTGCGATGGCTTTCTTCATGGAGTTTCGCTAATTGATTTCAAGTCATGTATGGAATAAATTGCTACTCCCCATATTTGAACGTTTTGATAAAGAGTTATATCTATAGATGGGTAGTCAGGATTTGCTGCTTCTAAATAAACTTTTTTGCATCGAAGAACAAGTCTTTTGAGAGTAAAGCTTCCGTCTAATATCGCTACTACAATACGGCCTGGTTTGGGATCTATGCTCCTATCGATGATTAATAGATCCCCATCATTGATACCTGCGCCAGTCATTGAGTGACCGCTCACACGCAAGAAGAAAGTACTTTCTGGATTTCTGATTAATTGCTCATTTAAATCTATTCCTATATCAAGGTAGTCATCAGCAGGGGATGGGAATCCTGCTGATATACATTCATTTGCTATAGGTAGAGATAAAGATGACAGTTTCCTTCGTAAAGGAATTCCTAACTGCTGATAGCGCACGAAAAAGCAACCAATAACTATAGTAGTATATTAGTACTGCTATGGGTATTTCGCTGTTGAGGCTCGAAAATAATTACGTTCGATGATATGGCGTCCTTTGAAGAATAGTTTGAGCTCGATAAAGTTGTTCAAGAAGTAAAAGGCGAGCAATGTCATGAGTGAATGTAAGAGGAGAAAGACTAAGATTTGTGTGTGCACGGTTTGCAAACTCTGTACTTACACCGTTGGCTCCTCCGATTACAAATGCTAAGCGTTGTGTCTCAAAGCTTTTGAGAAGATGGGCGAAACTAATTGATGATAGAAGTTGACCTTTTTCACTGAGAAGAATAACTAGTTCATTATCTTTTAAAGAAGATTGAATAGATAAGGATTCTTTTTGTAGATTGCTGTCACGAAGTTCAGTAATGGTGAGTCCATTTAATCTTTTTAGGTAAAGTGAGCTACCTTCTTTAATCCATGACTTGCGAACTTTACCTATGGCAATTATTCGATAACGAGAAGGATTTAACAAAGTTAAGTATAAATAGTAATTAGAGCTCTTCTTCTAATAATAGTTGTGTAAAAAGAGTGTAGAGAGCATCATTCTTATTGTTGGGTTTTGAGTTTTTAGAAATAGATTTATTTGATGGTTTTGTGGATTGCATTTCATTATTATTTCCCTTTGTATTATTTCCATTTTTTTCTTCCAATTCTTTAAGCCGTTTAAGAAGATGAGAGGGAACATTTCCGTCATTGCTGGCCTTAATTAGCTCATGGAAAAGTTGATTAGGATCTTCTTCAATTTCGATGGGATGAAGTTTTGTGTTTGTATTTTTTTTTGATATGATTTTTTGTTTAGGAAGCTCAGTAGGAAGTTCTCTCCCTAGCTTTCTCAAACGATCTATGCTTTCTGGATCTAAACTCATTTATATTCTTAGAGATTTAAGATTAGTTTTCATTATAAAGTGTATAGAGGAGTTTATTCTTATAGATAAAAGTATTTAAATATTATTTATTGATAGTTTTATATTTACAGATTAAATTAGATAAACCTTAATTTCTTTGCTGCCACAATACACATCTTTGCTAGAACAAATCCTTCTTTAATATGAGATATATTTGAGGCTCCGTATTCACGTTCTTGATATCGAATAGGCACTTCAACAATTTTTAGATTAAGTTTACTTGCTCCAAATAAAAGATCGAAATCTCCAAATGGATCAAAGTCACCAAAATATTTCCTTCCATTTTTTATATCTTCGTAATCTTTGCTCCAAAGAACTTTAGTCCCGCAGAGTGTATCCTTAAGCCTTTGTCTTAAAAGCCAAGAGAAAACCGAGGCAAAAAAACGATTAGCTAATGTATTAAAAAATGGCATAGCTTTAGTTGATCTTGGGTAAACCAATCGACATCCATTTATAAAGTCTCCATTACCTTCAATCATTGTTTGAACAAACCTAGGCAGATCTTCTGGACTCACAGTTAAATCGGCATCAAGAATAATTAAAATATCTCCTTTTGCTTTGTCAAACCCAAGCCAGACAGCATCGGCTTTTCCTTTTCCCTCTTGTTTGTAGTGAGTTAGTTTTAAATTTCCATTGTAATTTTTACATGTTTTTAAAATTTCATCCCAAGTATTATCACTTGAATGGCCTTCGACAAAAATAACTTCTGTGGATATTCCCAAATTAGGCATTCTGTCTATAGCAGGCTTAATGTTGCCAGCTTCATTCCTTGCAGGAATAATTACACTTACAGAAGGTTGTTTTTTCGCTCTTGTTCCTAATCTTGCTACTAACCAGTGAGTTAATCCAAGGCTTTCTAATAACGGAAGCTGAATTAGTACTCGATTAGAAAAACTTGTTATAAATGGTATTTGTTTTGGAACAAGGCACCTATTTCCTTGTTTTAAAACATCCCAACCAGCTAGATCTAATAAATTTTTAATATCCCCAGGTGTCAGCCAACTCTCTGGCGGTTGAGGTTCTCTTTGTCCTATCTTCTCAGCTAATTTGAGAAAAGGTTGCCATAACCAATTATGAAAACTTATGATTAGACGTGTATCTGGATGGCTAAATAGTTCTAAGTTTTCTAATAACCCTTGAACATCTTTGACAGTATTTAATGTATTATTAATTACGATTATGTCAAAAGGTTCGCTTTCATTAATACTTATAGGTGTTATATCTTCTGCATTTGCTTGGCGAATGTTTAAGTTCTGATGTCTGCATTGAGCGAATTTAACAGTGGAGGGATCAAGTTCAATTCCAACACCATAACTTGGAGATAAAAATGCAAGAAGATCTCCAACTCCACAACCTATTTCAAGAATTCTTTTATTTGGCGGTATAAGTAACTTGTGAATAGATTCTAAGTCTTTATAGTATGTCTTATTTGAATTCCGGAAGTCAATTTTTTTTAAATTTTTTTTCATACAAAATTATATTTCAATTATTATAATAGAAAAAAAACATATTGCTATCCTTTTTATAACTATTTGCATGTTAATACACTGATTTGCAAAGTATCCATGGAGAGATTAAATCACTACTTTCTATTACTATTAAATTATCGGCATTTTTTAAAGTATCTTTACTAGTGTTAACTAACCATATAAAGCTATTATTTTCGAGCTTCTTATCTATACGAACTGCTTGACCTAGATTTGGGGTATACAATGCTATTTTTATAAGGTTTGAAAATTCTTGATTATTTAAATTATTTGGAACAATAAAATTAACCTTATTGTTTTCAAGTATATTGGAAATGTTTGTTTTTTCAAATATTTTTCTTACCCCAGGGTCTCTATCAGTAAGTAAACCAGACTGTACAATTAAACATAATCCTAGAAATGGTCCTAAAAAACTAAGTATTAATATTCTATAATTATTTTGAGGAATGCCAACCAATGACCATGAAATGCCAATAGTAAGTATTGCAAGATAGATAAAACTTGTATTATTATATCCATTAATATTGAAGCTTTTAGTTAATATATATAAAGCTATTGAACAGATGAAAATACCAAGAAATGATAATATTTTTTTGTATATAGACTTATTATCCTCTATTAATCTATTCAAGGCTAAGCTACTATTAATTGCTATAAATGGTGTTAGCTGAAGAGGATAGTAAGGAGTTTTAGTCTCAAATAATGAAAGCTGGATTAAAAACAATAATGGATAAATGAATAATATCAACTTATTTTTTTTGTCTTCCTGATTTAAAACATAAAAAATACCTATAAGGAAAGTTAAGCCCCAAGGAAATGTGTTTGCAGGAATATTCCATATATAATAGAAGTATGATTTACTGAATTCATTTTGATTCGATAGGTGATTTATTTTGGAGATTAAAAGACTTACTCTTTCGATTCCATAACTATTTAAGCTGAAACTAACCCATATAATAAAAGGTAATAAGCCAATTATTAAGCCGAACCAAAATAACTTTGTTTTAAAAATTTCTTTTCTATAAATTATTATATAAGGTGTAATAGATAAAATTGGTATTATAACCATAATACTTTTAATCATTATTCCTAACCCAATGGATACACCAATAATAAATAACTTTAAATTTCTTTTTTGTTCAAGTGTTGTTAATGACCATAAACCAATTATTTCAATTGAAAGTAATGGCATATCTTGAGTAGCTAAATGTGCATTATTTGTCCATAAGTATGTGCTAGCAAGTATAAATGGGGTAGACCAAGCATAATTTTTTCCAATTAATTCTTTACTTATCTCATAGGTTAGAAATAATGAAACTACAGAGGCTATTAGTGAGGGTATATGAGAAGCAAAAATATTCAAACCGAATATTTTTTGTGATATAGCTATAAGCCACTGCACACCAATTGTTCGATCAAAAACTACGTCGTTCCACCATGAGGGAGCTATCCAATTCCCATTTTCGATTATCCATCTTGCTTGAAGAGCATAATAGCCTTCATCTTGTGCGATATAACTCCTTTCACCTATATAAAACAATATTGGAAAAAATAAAGAGTACCTAGTTGCTAAATTTAAAAAAAATGATTGCATGCTATTTTTTACACCTTATAATTAATCATAATAGAAAAGTATATAAACGTCTTTTACTTTATAAGCTAGGAATTTCATTTTTATATTAAATGAATCTTTAATACTTGTTGTCTTGAATTTCTTGACAGAAAAATTGCTTTGCAATTATTTCAGTTGTAGTTGTATCATTAAATCATGCTTTTCCAAAGTCATGTTACTCGTAAGAGATTTGGCCAACATTGGCTTAAGGATGAGAACGTATTAAGGAAGATAATCCAAGCTTCCGATATATGTTCTAATGATCGAATTCTTGAAATAGGCCCTGGGAAAGGTGCTTTAACTAATATGTTACTAGAAACTAATCTTAAATCATTATATTCAATTGAGCTTGATAAAAGTTTAATAAGAGGACTTGAAAATCAATTTTTGAATGATACACGTTTTTCTGTTTTACAAGGCGATGTTTTGAGGCTTTCCTTGATACCACCTGATGGAAATGCAGCAAATAAAGTTGTTGCAAATATTCCCTATTACATAACAGGACCAATTCTTGAAAAGCTTCTTGGTCGACTTGGAAATTATCCTGAATTATTTTTTAATAGATTAGTCCTATTAATGCAAAAAGAGGTCGCGGATCGTATACTCTCACAACCTGGCAACAGTAATTTTAGTGCCTTAAGTGTTCGCATTCAACTATTGGCTAAGTGTACAGATGTATGCACTGTTCCTCCTTCTTGTTTCGTTCCGAAACCAAAAGTCACTTCCAAAGTTATTATGCTTGAGCCACTAAATCGTACACAGAGATATGCTATTAATCATGAGAAGATGATAGATCGACTTTTGAGAGTAGCTTTTAATTTAAGACGAAAAAAACTTAGGAATACGTTAATTACTATTTCTACATTAGAAAATTTGCAGTTACTAGCAAGTAAGATAGGTTTTACATTAGATCAACGGCCACAAAATATCACTCTAAATCAATGGGTTTTATTGTCAAAGCAACTTTTAACAAATAATTAAATAATTATACTTACCGTTATATGAACAAATTAAAAACAACAATAAGAGTTAAAGCTCCAGCAAAAATAAACCTTCATTTAGAAATTTTGGGTCTTCGAGATGATTGCTATCACGAGCTTGCCATGGTTATGCAATCAATATCGCTTAATGACATATTAGATATTAATTTCCTTGATAATGATGAAATATTGTTAATATCTAATGATAAATCTTTGTCTTGTGGCGAAGATAATTTAATTGTAAGAGCCGCTAATTTATTAAAGACTGAATTTGGTATAAATGGCATTGGCGCTAAAATTAACCTTACCAAGAATATCCCTATAGGAGCTGGATTGGCAGGGGGTTCATCTGATGCCGCAGCTACATTAATTGGCTTAAATTCCTTGTGGAAATTAGGTCTAACTAACTCTGAACTAGAGACAGTTGCAAGTAAACTTGGTTCTGATGTTCCTTTCTGTATTTCAGGAGGAACACAGTTATGTTTTGGTAGAGGAGAAGTTTTAGAACCTATTAACAATCCTCTTCATTCTTTTTCTATCCTTCTAATAAAAGATCCGTTAGTAAGTGTTTCTACCCCTTGGGCTTATTCGAAATCTAGGGAAATTAATCAAGCATATTATTTAACAAATGAAAAAGAATTTGAAAAAAAAAGGAATCAACTTAGAGAGTCAAAGTGGCTTATTAATTCATTACCTTCAATCCCTCCTCCTTTAATAAATGATCTTCAAACAATTGTTGCACCTTATTACTCCCAGGTCGATAAAGCTTTGTCAATTCTTTCTTCAATACCTGGAACTCTTGCAAGCTCTATGAGTGGTTCAGGATCTAGTTGCTTTGGTCTTTATAGTGATTTAGATCAACTATCAAATATATGTGAACAGTACAATTCAATAATAGAATCGCATGGCTTTCAATTATGGTCCTGCTCATTTGTAAATCATGGGCCTGAAATATTTTATGAATAATCAGTCTGAATCGAAGTTTGATATCAAACAGATAAATTCCGGAAACAAAGCAGATGCTCAATCTGAGCAAAAGGACAAAGTTCCGAAAAAAGGCCCAATTAGTTTTCTCTCAGGATCTTTAACTGCTCTTATTTTCTGTTTGCTTTGTTATCGTCTTAGTCAGGCATTAATTATTTATTTTTCTATTCATACACCGAATTACAATTCACCAATAGCTCAGAGCATTGCTTCTGGTTTCAAAACATTGATTATTGGAACGTCTTTTTTAGCTACATTTACCTTTGGTTTTATTGGCTTAGGTTTAAGTCTTGTTTTTATTCGAAGTTTATTTGATGCGGACAATGAAAAAATTGAATAATGTTAGATATATAACCTCAATTTAAAAGAGATATTACAATGACCATGCATGATCTTGGATTGTTGGTTCTCCTACTTTGCCCTGGGATGCTTCTATCAGTATTGATTTTTTCAACTTTTGCTGCTGGTGGCTAATTAGGGAATAGGCACGATTTGTTATAGCTTGTATTAATTAAGCCCTATAAATGGCATTGCCTTTAAACCTTTGACAGGGACACTTCTTTTTAACGCTCTTCGTGAGGCCATTGACGAGGAAATGGCCAGAGACCCTCATGTTTGTGTAATGGGGGAAGATGTAGGCCACTATGGCGGTTCCTACAAGGTTACGAAGGACCTTTATGAAAAATATGGTGCCCTAAGGGTTCTAGATACGCCTATAGCTGAAAATAGCTTCACAGGTATGGCGGTAGGTGCTGCTATGACAGGGTTGCGACCAATAGTTGAAGGTATGAATATGGGCTTTTTATTGCTTGCATTTAATCAAATTTCAAACAATATGGGTATGTTGCGTTATACCAGTGGAGGTAATTTTACAATTCCTACAGTAGTAAGAGGGCCTGGTGGAGTAGGAAGACAACTCGGTGCTGAACATAGTCAAAGATTAGAGGCCTATTTTCATGCAGTACCTGGTATAAAGATTGTTGCTTGTAGTACCCCTACTAATGCTAAAGGTTTGATGAAAGCCGCTATTAGAGACAACAACCCAGTATTGTTTTTCGAACATGTTCTTTTATATAACCTTAAGGAAGAATTACCAAAAGGTGAATTTACCTGTGCTTTAGATCAAGCTGATTTAGTTAAAGAAGGAAATGATATTACGATTTTGACTTATTCACGTATGAGACATCATTGCCTTAAAGCAGTAGACCTTTTGGATTCAGAAGGAATAGATGTTGAATTAATAGATTTAATAAGCTTAAAACCTTTTGATATGAAAACTATTTCTAATTCAATTAAAAAGACAAACAAGGTTATTGTTGTAGAAGAATGTATGAAAACAGGTGGAATAGCTGCAGAACTAATTTCTTTAATAACTGAAGAATGTTTCGATGATCTGGATGAACGGCCTATACGTTTATCAAGTCAAGACATTCCAACTCCATACAATGGAAAACTTGAAAATTTAACTATTATTCAACCTCATCAAATAGTTGAAGCAGCTAAGAAATTAGTTGTAAAGGAGAATTGATTTATGGCTCGCCAACAAGGTTGGTTTGCGTTGATACTGGCTTTATCAATTGCTGCAGGAGCTGTTTGTATAAGTTTCCCACTTCAATTAGGCCTAGATCTTAGTGGTGGAAGTCAACTTACTTTAGAAGTTCAATCTACAGAGCAGATTCCATCAATTAGCTCAGAAGAAGTTGAAGCTGTTAAGGCTGTTTTAGATAGAAGGGTAAATAGTTTAGGAGTATCTGAGTCGATCCTTCAGACAATTGGTTCCGATCAACTTTTATTAGAATTGCCAGGTGAACAAGATCCCTCAAGAGCTGCAAGAGTATTAGGAAAAACAGCATTGCTTGAATTTCGTGTACAGAAACAGGGAACAAATGATTTAATGCAAAAATTAAAGATTGCAAGAATACAAATAGAGAACTTAAATCAATCAATCTCAGCCAACAATTCCTATCAATTGAACCAATTAGAAGAAGAACAAGTTAAAAAAATAATTCAATTGTTAGAACTCAACTCTTTAAGTGGAACTCAAATTGAGCAAATAGAGAAGCTCAAACCGATAATTAATACGAAAATCGCAACTTTATTTGAAACCTCATCACTAACAGGTAAGGATTTAGTTAGCGCTGGTAGAAGGCAAGAACAGAATTTATCTAGCTGGGAAGTAACACTTAACTTTACCCAACAAGGAGGTGATAAGTTTTCTCAATTAACTAAATCTATAGCTGGAAGCTCTAGATTATTAGGAATTATTTTGGATGGACAATCAATAAGCGAGGCTACTGTTGGGAATCAATTCAGTGCTGCAGGTATTACTGGTGGTGCTGCATCTATAAGTGGAGGATTTACAGCTGAAGAAGCAAGAGAATTAGAGGTCCAACTGCGGGGTGGATCATTACCATTACCTTTAAAAGTATTACAAGTAAAGACTATTGGAGCAACACTTGGAGAAGAAAACATTAAAAGAAGCCTTATTGCTGCATTCTCTGGTTTGATTCTTGTAACTATATTTATGATCTTTAATTATAGGTTGGCAGGTATTGTTGCTGTTATTTCTTTAAGTTTGTATTCTTTATTTAACATTACAATTTATTCATTGCTTCCAGTAACTTTAACTCTTCCTGGAATAGCTGGATTTATATTGAGTATTGGAATGGCTGTAGACGCAAATGTACTTATCTTTGAACGTTTTAAAGATGAACTTAAGAGTGGGAATACTCTTATAAGATCAATTGATGCTGGCTTCTCCCTAGCATTATCCTCAATTATTGATGGTCATATAACTACTTTAATAAGTTGTTCTGCACTTTTTTATCTCGGAACAGGTTTCGTCAAGGGTTTTGCTGCAACTCTAGGAATAGGTGTTTTAATAAGTTTATTTACTGCACTAACATGTACAAAATTAATTTTGAAATTCCTTATGAATTATAAATCATTACGAAAATCTGAAAATTTTATTTCCTCGAATCAACTTTTAACTTCCTCCTCTTGATTTCAATACGTGGATAACCCAATTACTCCTAAAATGTCAAACTTAAAATTTTCAATATTTAGGTTCCGTTCAAAAGTTTTATTTATATCTGGGATTGCCTTGTTAATTAGTTTTTTAGGTTTACTCTCTTCTTGGCTTAATCCTTCAATAAGATCACCATTACTTCCTGGACTTGATTTTACTGGCGGTACCCAGATAGTTTTAGAAAGAGATTGTTCACAAGAATGCTCAAATATTACATCTAATGATGTTCAAACAGTATTGAAAAGTTTTACCAACAATTCTTATAAAATTAATTCCTTTCCTGATCTTAGTAATTCAAGAGTTCAGTTTCTTGATGGAAAAAAATCAGTTGTTTTAAAGCTTCAATCTTTAACAGCAGAGGAAGGTCAGAAAGTAATAAATTCATTAGAACCTCTTGTTGGCCCTTATCAAAAAGGGGGACTTTCTTTTGATACGATTGGCCCTACTCTAGGAGTTCAGTTATTAAGAAGCAGTCTAATTTCTCTTTTTGTAGCTTTCATTGGAATTGCCACTTACATAAGTATTAGATTTGATAAAAAGTATGCCTTTTTAGCTTTAGTAGCATTGGCTCATGATGTAATTATTGTATGTGGAGTATTTTCCTGGCTTGGTATTTTATTAAATATAGAGGTAAATAGCTTATTCGCTGTAGCTCTTTTAACTATTGCTGGGTATTCTGTAAATGATACTGTTGTTGTATTTGATAGGATTAGAGAACTAAATTCTACTAATCAATCAATATCGACTAGAGATAAGATAGATATGGCTGTATCAGCCACTTTAACTAGAACACTTTATACAAGTACTACAACATTACTTCCTTTGACTGCATTAATATTTTTTGGAGGAAGTACTTTGTTTTGGTTCTCTATCGCTTTAGCAATCGGAGTATTAGTGGGAAGCTGGTCTAGCATTGCTCTTGCCCCATCAATTTTAATTTTGTTAACACCAAAGTCTGAGATTATGAATACACATTTTATAAATAATTCTTCGGAAAGTAATAGTGAAACTTCACAAGATTAATCGGTTAATAAAATCTATTTTTACAGTACCTGTTCTCTTAATAATACTGTCAATCTATGAACTTCGAATAGAAATAAACTTACTATTTGATCACTTTACTTTTACTTCACTCATTTTTGCAATAAGAGAAAATCCTTTACCAATCACTATTCTTTTATTGTCCCCTATTATCATTAAGAAATAGATTATATATTTTGCTTGCTATAAATTTTGTTTTTTAAATTTTTAATATCTCTATACTTAGAGATTTCAATTCCTCTTAGTTCTAAATGGTATTCAATAACTAACAAAGCTTTGTAATTATAAAATCTTGAAGACATTATGTATCCATGTGAAAATTCTGACTCAAAATATCCAAACCCTTTTAAGGAATCAACTCTAGATTTATTAGCAAGAACTTTTCTATACCATTCTATTAACATTTCATCTGGCATTATGTCTGCTATAGCGATTCTTGTTAAGGTCTTTTTCCTTACAGCAAGGAAATCTGATATATCATCAATTATTAGTATTTTCATAATTAGATAAATACTGAATAATTTTCAGTATATATTCACTAGATCGAAATTCATTATTGTAAATTGACAGCGCAACACATCTGTCACTAAATGGAAACTTTTATTGAAGCTATGTCCACAAAATACTATTATAAAAAAGTAATAAAATGTGTTCTTTATAGTCCAGGTGGTTATAAATCCTGAAATTATACCTGCAAATAGTAACGAAGGACTAAATGCAAATAAAACATCTTCTGATCTCCTAAATTTTTTATTCATAATACTTTCATTTATTGCAATAGTGGTAACATTGAAGTTTCTTTTTAAAGCGATACTAATATTTTTAGGGTTGAGATTTATATGGGATTTGGCAAGCGGATAGACTATAAGGAAAATCCCTTTTAGTTTATATTTTCTTTTCTTGATAGCGTTTATGCTTTAGAATATATATCTCTAACAAATTTCTATGATTGAAGGAGATGTCGTTCATAGCGTTAATATACTTGTATTAGTACTAATAGTAGGAGTAACTTATTTTCTTTTTTATATTTTCAAGTATGATGAACGTAATAATATATAAATAATTTAAGTTTCTATTTCTAGCATTGCTTTTAAATCATTTTTTAAGATATCTTCATTAATCGCAATCCCTTGAAGGTTTAATTGTTTTGTAAACTCTAATAATATTTGATCAGTAGATTTGTCGGATAAATCCTTATAATAATCTCTTAGTATCTTTTTCATTACTTTATTCTTTCTAGGAGGTATTCTATCTCTTCTCCTTTTTTATCCGGGACTGTAATTCTACAACCTTTATCTAAATCAATATCGCATTTTGGAGAAGATTTAACTGATTTCCAGCTACAAGTTGTTGTTTTCGATTCCTGATTAATAATCTTCCATCCTTCATCTATATATTTATCAATATTTCCTTTATTGCATGAAATCTTTACTTTCACCGACTCTTTAATTTTGGTTTCTACTTTATTAGATCTTATTGGTTTGAAAATTTCTTTTGATCTCTCAGTACAGCCAGTTATTAATAAACCAATAATAATCATTGGTATAAAATTTAACTTCATTTTAGAAATTTAGATTAATTTTTTATTATAATTTATCAAAATTATTTTGCAAATATTATTGATAAATAAGTATTAGCTTTGAACTTTTGGTTTCCTTGTGGTTTTCGCCTCCACAACTGCTAATAAATTTTCCATATCAGTCATGAGCTTTTTGACTTCTACTGGGTCAGGTAGGGTGAGTTGTTCCGTTACTCCAAGATGCATTTCTCTAAGCTCTGCCCTTAGTTGTTTTAATGATGTTTTTACTAGTTCTTTTTTCTCTTTCGCAGTAGCCATTAGGCAAATCCATTTATAATATAATTATATCACATCTTTACATATCAATTAATTAATTCAATCAAGTTTTATAATCTAAAAAATCAAATAATAATTTCTATGCTCAAAACCTTAAAAAATTTGTACTCTGACGTGTGGATGCCTTTTTTTGGGAGACTATTATTTAAATTAGTTCCATTAATTGAAGGTAAAAAATCTAATATAGAGCCTACTTATAAATTTACTAAGGAATATGAAAAAGATTGATCAGTAAAAATTATATTCCACCATTGCAATAGTTAATTGCAATTGCATTTATTAGTTCTTTATCAATTACTAATTGTTCTTCGATTGATTTATTTACAGACCAATTTATACATCTATTTTTTCGTGCATAATATCTTGATAGTGGTTGAATGAATGTTAATGCAATAATAAATAATGATAAATAGTATAAACTTTTTCTGTTATCAATTATAAAGGCTTGACTTTTCCTCTTCGATTTAAGAAAACCTGACAACCATTTGTCAGGTAATCCTACCTGCACAAAAAGAAGCTCTACCCACCAAGGTAACTTCGCATCTTTCGTAATCCTTCTCTCAGAGGATTTGTTCTGAGTACTGCTTGACATCTATCCAAGTTTTATTAACGAGTTAATGTATTTTAAAGTTAACTCGACTATCAATTATACACAAATTGTTAAAATGTCAATTTTTAGTTACCTTCAAACCGTTTTTGACTCTTTATATAGTCTCATGATTATGTATTTAGATGCTTGTTAAGCAAATAGATAGTGTTAAAGGTTAAAATTAATTAAGTCCCGATTAAACCCATGCCAAAGAATCGTAGAAAATTGGACAAGAATATGGAGAAGCAAATAGATTCGGCAAAAAAAAAGGTTGAATTAATAACCGCACAAATCAATGACATTTCAGAAGAAGACATTCAAGGTGAATACAGAGATGCTTTTCGCCCAACTTTGTTGGAGGTTAATTCATTAATAGAGTTATATAAATCAACTGGATACAATGAAGATTCAATAAGGCTTTATGAAAACTATACCAACTATCTTGAAACATTTTTATCCGAATATGAATTATGATCGTCCTTTCTTGTATGGAATAATAGGTATCCTGATAGGACTATTTCTCTTGATTAATTCCTTGCTTGGATTTAAATTAAAATCTTTTGCACACTTTTCATAATCTTTAAAATTTTTACAATATCTTTCTATTTCATAATTACTTTGAGCAATTATATCATGAATAAATATTAATCTTAGAATTAAAATAAATGTAAATGAGGTCAAGATAATTTTTTATTTATAATACTTATCCAACCCTAAACAGATCTAATCTTAATTATTGTTTTATGATTGAACGTAATATTATCAATTAATTTATCTGATCTGTATTACCCTATTACTGTTAATAAGAAAACTTTATGTCTTTAGATCTAGTAGATATCGACATGGCAATGGATTTAATCAAAGAAGATATTATTAAGGAGCTTTCAGAATCCCTTGGTAAACAATCTAATGATGATCTTAATGAAAACATTTCATATGACTCTTAACTTTATTTAACCAATTCTTCTAAGGTTTTTTTGTCTATCTTTGTAATTATAAATATTTCTTGATAAGATTTTCCTTTCCTTGCTATCAATTTATAACCTCCTTCTATTTTTCTTGAAATTTTTATAGTCAGCTTTTCTTCCTTTCCTTTAGTATGGCCTATTACTCCAGGAGTAATTGTCTGAATCAAATTATTTCTAGATATTACTTTCAGTTTCTTTATCAAGCCTTCTATATATGTGCTATGAGTTTTAACTAATCTTCCCATATTGACTTTATATAGAATCATCTTTACTCCACCATACCCTAACAGGAACTTTCTATTGATATGATAAAGTAATTATTATTATAAGAATAAGTCAATGTTATTCACTTTTGCCTGGGCTTCATTGGCAGCAATATTTACCTTTTCTATAGCAATGGTTGTATGGGGAAGGAATGGAGATGGATCTATAGACATCTGATTAAACTACCATATTCTAATAATAAGTGGAATTATATTCATTACTGTCTTATATAACATTAGGCTCCTTACTATTTATTACTTTATCGGTTATTTATATTACTTATATAGATTATAAAGATAAACGAAGAAGTAAGAAATGATTAGCTTTTCCTTTTTTTATTAAGTTCCTTTTGCAATTCAAGAAATTGTTCAATCTTTTCGATAGATCTTAAGTAGTTACTTATATCTTTTTTTACTCTCTCTTCTGATAAACCTATCATATTTCCCATGTTTTTACATATTTCTATAATCTGCTCATGATCTTTTTTGCTAATATCTGTCTGATGGATTAAATCTAATATCCCTATCGAAATCAATCTTGTATGAAATTTATTATTTTCATTGAATACCCTTGCTATCTGTCCTTTAAGGTTATTATTGATTTCTAAATTTTGATCTAATAATTGTTCTGGTTTTTCTAAATTTAGTTCCTTTGCAGTTTGTTTTAATCTTTTAGATTGTTCTTTGATCTTTATTGGATCAAATCCACTAGAGAGGCATATTGCATTAAAAAGTTTCTCTAGATGTTCTATAGGTTTATATCCTATGGTCAGGTCATTAAATGTTTTTTTAAGGCCTGCTGCAAAAAGGTCATCTTGTTTAAAGTCTTCTATATGACTTATTAGATGTAGTTCTACAATCAATTCGTCAGCAATACGTCTATATATATGAGGAATTACATATGGAAATTCTTTATAGAATAATTCTTTGCTATCAGAAATGGTTTTTTGAGCATTCAATGTTTTTTTATTTTAATTCTATAGAAACCTTAGCTTAGCTTCTAGCCCAGTTAGGATTAAAGAAGATTAAAAGCATCTTATGATTCCAATTGTCATAGAAGAATCTGGTAGGGGTGAGAAAGCCTTTGATATTTACTCTCGATTATTGAGAGAAAG
>CETG01006127.1_pt1 | contig 16588 bp, 6 predicted proteins | sample 361471 | NCBI WGS metagenome assembly CETG01 (sample SAMEA2622696, study PRJEB7988) | marine metagenome | isolation source: saline water (ENVO:00002010), including | reverse complement strand
CGTGTACAGATGTCGCGCACCAGCACTGCTTGAGTCCACTTCTTCCACAACCAATACCGATTGTGGTTGTGAATCAATGCCAGCAGCAAACAGTGAGGCGAGGAACAATCCAACCAAGAAAAGACTCTTGGAAGCAGTTGAGAATCGCGTCATGCCTAGGCTCCCCAAGGTTCTGACACAGGGTATGGTGTATCAAACCATTCCCTACGGGTCTGGCCCCTACGGGGCCGGACCCGGTGCGTATCAACTGGTTGTTCTGTCGTCATATCTTATGGGTGAACCACCATTTCCTCGTATACCATCGACCATGTCGTCATCAATTTCGAACCAGTCGTTTATCCAATCACCATCAGTGTCATAGTTGGTCGGATCTGTACCATCTGCGATATTGTCTCCATCGATGTCTAGATGCCACCAACCCCAGACGAATTCACCTTGGCCGATGTTGGGGAATCGATCAAATGAACCCCATCTTCGATCCCAATCATCTGTCCAGTCACCACGACAGATGTCAACGTCGTCAGTCGAATCAAGGACCATGTAATCATCATCATTATCGAAAACAATGTGTGCATACAAATCATCGGTTTGGTTAATCCGGTACATTCTGAAATAATTGGCGTAAATATCGTTGGGTGTATCGGTTTGTAGTAGGTAACCTCGTAATTGCCACCATTCAGTCACCTGTTCCCCATTGTATAACAATGGGGTGCCTCGAACCTGTGTGGCACTCGACAATGTTGTATTGCCGTAGAATTCTTGGAAATTGTTGTATGGAATGTAGATACAAGTTGGGCCCGAACAATCCCAACCACCATCATTGTCTGGATCCTCGGTAGCATCCGAAGAATCTCGAGGGTCGAAGGTCGCCCAAGTCCATTCCATGTTAGGTCGACCTAGATCCATTCCAGAAACATTCAGCGGTTTGTTTGTCGCTCCGAATTCTTCCCAAACAACTTGGATGTGCATGAAAGAAGACCAGTTGTCATTCGATTCGTTCCATCCTCTGTCGTGTTCCCACCAATCAGGCAACATGTCCCCATCCGTGTCATCGTCAATCGGGTTGGTTCCAAACTTGTACACCTCACGCCCATCAGTCAGTGACCACGAGTAATCATAGGCTGTTGTTACGCCGTTTGATTCTTCACGTACCTTCTGAATTGCATCGCCGTCAGTATCATTTGAAATTGGTAAAGTACCCGCGTTCCATTCCTGAATATTGGTGAAAAACAGTGGGCTATTTCCAGGGGAAATTTGCTCTGAAGAATCATATGGGCTGAATGTCCTAGAGTCCCATGCACCTTGAATCGCAGGCATGTCACCAGATGTTCGGTCATACCAACCATCTGCATCCGGATCGTAATTGGCATCAAGGGGATTCACTGGATTGAGGCTCCATCGCCAACTGTTTACGGGAAGGGTTTCTGTGAAAATGGAGTAACAGAATTCCCACCCGTCAGGCATACTATCTCCATCAGAATCTGGGTGTGTAGGATCTGAGATTCCTGAAAGACTCAAATTCCAATTATCGAAATAGGCTTCATTGATTCTGACCATTCGTTCACTACTCATCACATCTTTTGCAATGAATAAATCATACAGGACCCCTTGAGCTTGCATCTCGTCCATACCTAATTCTTCTTGGTGGGCTGCAATCATATCCTCGCCATAACTGAATAGTCCCAATTCAGGTGGTACTGTAAATCGTTCAGTGAATTTACCGTAAATCCTCGCTTGATACTCTGCTAAGTTGTCGTATGATTCATTCTCATCAATTACGCCATCTCCGTTACAGTCCCACGAATCATTATCGGAATCAAAATCTACATCGGCTGCTGTAAGTGGATTCATTTCCCACTGATTGCCATCCAAATCCCATTCGGTAAACCAATACTCATATCCATCAATCATTTGATCGCTATCAGAATCATTGTTTGTAGGATCTGTGATTCCAATAATGGTTGAAAGAAGGGGTGCAGGGGGTAGAGCAGGATTGTTGCGCCAATCAAGATACTGTTGCGAGGCAATCATTGCACGATTTCCCTTCGCAAACAACATCGAGTTAATGCGTTGCAAAAATGCATTCTCGTTCTGTGCGATCGCCTCTTCCCACATTCGAGGGGCGTCGGGTGGTGAAAGACCTCCGTTAACGGGATTTTGAACTGTCAAATTGAGTTCCTGTAAGTCGGTTAGCGCATCGCGATCTGCATCATAATGTCCGTCGCCAGCGACTAGTGGATTCAGAGTCCAAACCTCATCTGTACCATTCCATTGTGTAAAGAGTAGTTCGATTCCATCAAGCATACCATCGCCATCGGTATCAGGATTATTTGGATCACAAGTGCGTCCCGACAATGCGATTTGTTCGGGCGAAACAAAAGCTCCGAAGGAAATCATTGATCCCGCTTCACTCCAAATCTGTATGGAGGCGACATTTCCAACCCCGAAAACGAAGTATTGAGGGCTTGTTTGTTCAGGATTTGTCTCAGAATAATTGGCATCAATCGAGTTGTATTCTTCCCAATTGGTCATGCCATCGCCATCGGGATCTCCAAGCGAATCAAGTTCACTAACTGGGTTCAGTGACCATGATTCTTCGTAGACATTCCAGCGGGCGAAGTAAACTTCCCATCCATCTGGCATACCATCTCCATCAGTGTCACCGTTGAGAGGGTCACTACTTCCTTGGTCTGCTGTTGGCGCACTAGGCTGATCCTGAATCACTTCATCTGTCGCAAAGAATCCGAATGCCTCCGTTGCTGAACCGTTCCATGATTCGTTGAACAGTGATGTAGAGATAGGAAGTGAGTTTCCTTCTTGATCCACGTCACCAATCATGATGAGTGAAGAAATGTGGTACTCCATCCAATTCGTGTACATCTCATTGGGTTGCAACTCCCCATCATGGTTAGCATCATATCCATCTCCATCGGGATTTTTCTCGGCATCAGAACCATTCAGTGGGTTGATTCCTTGCTGAGAGGTGGGCCAAGTGCACTGGTAACGTGCTTCCCAACCATCCGGTAAACCATCCCCATCAGAATCGGCAAGATTTGGGTCTGTATCGACCCATCCAGCAGCACCGTCAGATGTTTCGTTATGTGTGCTCAATCCTTGTTCAAGAACCAACAGGCGAATTTGTTGCCATTGGTATTCACACAAATTTGTCAGCCCATCGTTGTCAGCGTCTTCATACGCATCGGAAGGATCTGTCGGATCGAGTGACCAATCATTACCACCATGGAATGTTTGTCCTATCCAACGGCGGTACTGTATTTCCCAACCATCAGGCATACCATCTTGATCTGTATCTACATTGGTCGGGTCAATGGTACGATCAGTCGCCCCTCCCGAACCTGAATCTGACCATCCTGTGATGTAGGTCGTGCGAGCAGCTTGCCCAGTTTCCTCGTCACAAACATATCCACCATTCAGATAGTGACATGTAAAATTAGTCCGTTCTAGGAAAAAGCCCCAATACTCTTCGCCATCAAATAATCCGTCTCCATCCGTATCGGCCAACTGTGGATCAGTGGTATTCCACCCTTGTTCGGTTGAAGAAACAAATCTGAATTCATCCAGATTCGACCAACTGCGGTCAAAATAGTCGTCATCATCAGGGTTGAAATTCACGCCATCCGCATCAGGGTCATCATCCCGGTCAAATGGATTGGTAGGGTCTAGCCCGTTGACAAATTCCCAACCGTCGGGCATTCCATCTGAATCAGAGTCATTGGAAAGGGGGTCAATCAAAACCATGTTCGCATAGACTCCTGGGTCCAGGGCTGCGAAAATGTGCGGTTGACCGTCGATTTCTAGAACCGTCATGTCAACAACACGGCCAGGAATACGAGTGTGATCTGGTTCCACACCTGATGAACGGACATGATTTGCATCTAGAGCCCATGTTCCCCATTGAGAACCGATAATCACTTCTTCTCCAAGCGGTAAAATTGACAGGATATTATTGGCGGTTAATTCTTCTTCGTTGATCATTCGATCATAAGTAAATGCACCCAACGGTTCCGATGGACCTCGCACCAAATCAAACTGATGTGTCCCTCCTCTTGTGCCGACCCAGAGGGTTTGCGGGCTGGTAATATCGCCTTCCGCATCCCGCGGTCCGTCAACCACTAGAGATTGGACGCGTGCAGCTAAGGCTGAATCGATGGCGTCTGCTGCCCTAACATACTGTTCGGCATTGGTGGTGTTGAAAATCCATGTTGAATCAAATCCGCCAGCAAAGTCAGTGCTATTAGCCATCAACAACCCACGGTCGGTGCCCACAAAGAGGCGACCGCCCTCACTGGGAAGTACAACATGGGCTGCAGCCTCTACAGTTGTGTTTTCCTGAATTTGTAACGCTTCAGTAAGTGGCATTACACCTGCCAAAACGCCAATCAAGCCCTCTGAGTCAAGTGCAAATCTCCACACTTGCTGGTCTTCACCAAACCCAAGGAAATCAATTTGACCACCGCTTCCTGTTTGCAGTGGGGTCAACATTTCGATTGAAGATGACAAATCGTTCACATCAAGAATCGAGCCGATCTGACCGTCTTCATCCAAAGAAATCGTCATCAGACCATTGGAAGTAGATAGCAGAAGAACTCCATCTGAACTTCCGTCTGGCCAGAGGAACATATCCAACAGATGCACACCAGAGGGCAACTCAAAGTGATTGGAGTCATTGGTTGATGGACTCAGGACTGTTATTCCACGCATCGTACCAACGTACACCAGTCCATGAACGTCATCAGAAAAAATCGAGTTGGCATTGTGGTGTAACAAACTGGGAGTGGTTCCTTGGTCATAGGCAGTTACAGTTTGACCTGCTGAGCCACCGACAACATGCTTGACACCTGCAGTAACCCAATTGTCCTCGTCCAAATAGACCATGTATTCCTCAAGATTGCTGAATGCTTCCCCTAGATCTAAAGTCGCAGCAGAGGTATCAGGAGAAATTGCACCATCCCGGTTTGTATCCCATCCATCGATGTCGCTATCGATTAGAGCATCACTGCTATTCAATGGATCTAGTTGGAAATAGATTTCCCATCCATCGATGATCCCGTCGCCCTTCTGAGTTTGACTTAATGCCTGACCTGGGTTCCCAACCCAGCGATAATAATCCGTATCATTATCCAGCGGATCCGTACCCAACCATCCGTCATCTCCAGTTGGACGAGTTTCCTCGGTTCTGCATGGGTCAATCAAGTGAGTGATTTCTCCCGCACAACGCAGACCATCAAACTCAGTTACCCAAGTCTCAGGAGCACCGTACAGATACTCCTCTGCATTCGTGTAGTATTCATGGGGTTCAATTGTGCCGTCCCGATCCACATCGAAACCATCTCCACAACCTAAAGTCAAGTCGCGGCAACGGTCACTGTCAAGTTGGCCATCAGTACTATTGAGGGGGTCGAATGCCAAACAATTCCAAACACTAGATTCGTTGATGTATCCTGTTTGAGACATGCACATTGCGACCTCGTAGCCATCAGGGAGACCATCCCCGTCCGTATCTCCTGAACGGGGATCAAGGTACCACCGAACACCCGTTTCTGATGCCTCTGGAGGCTTGCCGGGTAGGCCAGTACGGTTGTTTGTGAAGCAGGAATCCATGTCATATGGCCAGCAATACTCCATCAATGCTGTAAGTCCGTCATAATCATGGTCACTCTGGTTATCGGTTCCGTTATCTGCATCCAATCCAGGAATTGTACGAGAACGATCGCCCAAGTCGATGAGAACCGGTTCGCTGAACGCCTCTTCATGCAAATCAGGCATGCCATCTTTATCGCGGTCAGTGATGGGGGGGCCTTCGCCAGTTGTATCCCCCGGATGAATGGACTGAACGGGACTGTTGGGCCGAATTTGGCTGACGAACAACATCGATCCAAGCAGTAGGAGGGTTATCAAAAGCGCTGTTTGTTTACGACGCATGGTCTCACCTGTGGGTTACACCCACAGAGCCATCCCTGCTCTCACGCTTATGATGCTGATGGAGCGTCGTTCGGACGGAACTTCAGCAATATTAGCAGCGAAAATGGGTGAAAAGAAATTTTTTCAGCGTGAAAAGTTTCTGTTTGGCGGTTGAAAAAAGGTCCGAAAAATGATGCACGCGGGATGGTGTGAGCGCTTCATTCAAAGGGTGTATAGTCCCCCGAGAAAAAGTTCGTTATGTCGATGGAGATAACTCATCTCGGTTCGGGCAGCCGCGGCAATGCTACGTTGTTGCAAACGGACGAAGCAAAGGTGCTCATCGATTGTGGATTTAGCGGTCGCCAAATGGAGCGGAGATTGGGGCAAATTGGAGTCGACCCAAAAAGCGTGGATTCAATCATTCTAAGCCACCACCATACAGACCACGTCCAGGGGGCCGAAATCTTTCACAAGCGGCATGGCGCCAAATTGTTCGCTAACTTCACCACTTGCGCGAATTTGGGTTTTGATCCAGTCAACCAATGCCGAATTTTCGAGTCCCTAGAACGTGTTCAGGTAGCACCGGGCATTTCGGTACTACCAGTACCAGTTCCACATGATGGGGCAGAAAATGTCGGTTTTATCATCAACTCTGGAACAAATCAACGAGCGGCTGTCGTAACCGATTTGGGGGAGCCAACGGATGAGTTGATTCAACATTTGAAGGGGTGTGCTCACATCTCTATCGAAGCAAATTATGATGCCAAAAAATTGGCGTTGGGACCCTACCCCCCGAGTCTAAAAGCGCGTATTTCAGGGCGTGGCGGACACCTTTCAAATCAGCAAACTGCGGATTTACTCGCGGAAATTTTGGGGCCCGAAACCCACAGTGTAGTTCTGTGCCACCTGTCATCGAAAAACAATGCTCCGCATCTGGCTGAAAGTGAAGCTCTATTCCGGATTGAAGATTGGTCTGGTGACCTACGAGTTTCAACCCAAGACGGGCCGGAATTCAGCCACTGGGTTGGGCAGAGTCAGGCACAGATTATTTCCCACTGAAATCTTCACCTCAGTATGAGGTGAAATCCCAATGGCTAAGAACATACGGCCCCATCCCCGACCATGCGCCCCTCCTCTGCCACATGGCAATCGGCGGAAGAACGGGCGGTTTCAGAAATCATGGGGGTAACCATGCTTCTGGCCATGGTCATCTCAACCATGGCAGGGGTTGTGGTCGTAATGCAGCCCTTCATGGAGGACCTTACCGACAATCGAGATTGGGCGGCTGGCAGTGTTGCTGCAACCCAATTCAATGACCGGATTATGGTGGCTGCAGAATCTCCAGAAGGTACTGGTATTGTCATCAATAGCCAACATGTTTCTGACACAATTAAGCCGCTACGAAATGCTGAGATTTGGCAAATTAGTGCGGACTTGTATGGCCAGGATAGAATCACTGTGACCTTGGAAAATGGACTATTCAACGTATCATCGCTGAATGGGACTGCAACGGCTGTCGAGATTCGAACAGTGTCGGGCACAGAAACATGGCAACTTCAGGATGGCATGGGGGAAAATACGACTCAATTGAGTATGCAAGATTGGATGGTACTCGATGTTATGGACTCCGAAAATCGGCTGATTCATCGATGGGTTCAGGTCCCATTAGATGGGATTCAACTTCGCACACCGCTGACCGAAGGATCATTTCAGGTCAATTTGGTCAATGGCGCCAGAATAGAACAACTTCCGAATCAACCGATTGAAGTTCAAAGTTACCCTCGACTCGATTACGAGCAAACTCTAGAAGGGGGGCTGCGAGTCAGTATTGTCCTCATCGATATCGAAATTTCAGGATTTGAGCGCAGTACTGAGCAATCGCTGGATGTCGAGAGTAGGGGGGCCTTGTTGTTCTTTGAACACGAAGCCCGTAATCTGAAAATAATGCCTGAGTTTACTGGTGTCGACAATCCTGAGTCGCGGTATCTGCGGCATTGGACCGATGCTTACGACTTGCATCGAGCGACTGGTGAATCTTCGGATTACGTAGGATTCGGACCCAATGGACGAGTGTCCGGGGCAGAAGGTATGACACTTCACCCCAATTCAGTCGGGTTTCATCTTGATGTGATTTTACAACAGGTGGTGGTTCAATGATTCGTCGAGAGCGTGATGAAGAGGCGGTTTCTGCTGCCATCGCCACTGTTCTTCTCTTTGCTGGTGTCATCTCAATCATCTCAGGTATGATGGTTACAGTAATTCCCGTCATCGACGAATTACACGGTGCAGTGGAGCGAGAGAATATGGTGGGTCAGATGGATGATTACGCCGTGGAAACGAGTCGCTTGAGTGAATCTGGAACGCCAGGAGATGCTGCGACGATGAACATTCGACCACATACTGGCACCCTTTCGTGGGAACTTTTGCAAGGTGGAACGTGGTATTCAGCTACACACCAACCAGACAGTAGTTTCCGATTAGAAGGGGTGCTTGATTTGGATGAAAATATGCGCCTAAGGCATGCTGAACATCACATTGAATCTATTTGTGCAACAGATTTGCATGCCTCAGCAGAATCACTTCATCATTACAGGATTCCAATGCTGAATGGTACAATCACATCTACCCCCATCAATGCACTGACCACACTGTTGGGTTCAAATCAATTCAGTATAGAACAAAATGGAGAGAGTACTCATTTCACAATGCAAACTGATGAGGTTTGGACGACGGAAGTTCAGACAACCCAAGGGGAATCTTGGATTCACAGTGAAATGCCACAAAGAGTTGTGATGTGGAGGGGAAATGGTGGTGCTTTCCTAGCCACCCCTGACCAACCCATACCAGGTACTGAAGAGGGGCGAAGTTGGACCATCCCTTTGACTCCGAATTCGCATGCCATCCATATCGAGGCGGATTCCCCATTCACTCTCGAATGGAAGACTGATTCGCAAAGTGGAAGTGGTACCTCATCATCGATTTCAGTTTCTCAGACCCCCACTGCCGAACAGGAGCAGATACATATCTGGGAAGGAGAGATCCAAACAAGTCAGGCCGAGAAACTTACTCTTCGCACATCCGCAAATGCCCGTTTAATTCTACACTGGGGCGATGCTTTGGAGCTTGATGGTTCGGGACCTGGTGCCATTCCTTGGTTGGACAGAGGCGGCGCAGCAACTGGCGTTCATTTCAGACCACCTGCGATGGATGGCTCGATTTTAATCCATAATCCAAACGTCGACGCAACAACTGCAAAGATCAACGACTTATTCCATTCAATTGGGAGTCAATCGAGTATTCGTCTACCTTGGAATGTAAATTCCATGTCCTGGATTGAAGGTTCAGATCCAATCCAAGTTGAATGGTTACTTGATGCGCAAACAGTGGGTGAAACCGCCGCACATTCAACTGGATGGCGCCCAGGAAGTTTGGCTTTAATGCCTGCATCTGATACCGGCCGAATGTCGGGTGGAGATTGGAATTTCCAAGTCCCCGCCAGTGGAGGAGATTCAGAAACTCCGACAATGGGGGCCACACAAGTAGCGCTACAATCTGCTGGGCCGTCTGCATCTTGGTTTACCAGTTCAATGAGTGGTCAGATAGATCATAGCAATCCTGCCACCGCATATCAGGTGAATGGAAGTCACACTGGGCATTGGTCAATGGAAACAAGCGAAGGAGCCCTTCGAATCTATGTTGCAACTGGAGATGATGGGGCCACGGAAATCATTGAAGATGGAGCAGAGCGATGTGTGAACATTGACTTACGAGCATCGGGTTGGATTGATATTGACTTGCCGTGGGATTCGGTGAGAAATTGGAAAGATGGTGAAATCCGAAACGCTTGGAAAGATGGTTCTCACTTCTTTGGTGTCAAGCTGACTCTGCGAGGAGTGGTCGGTGACGAACCTCATGTTACCATCGGTTCTGCGTGGGCTTTACATCTCCCTCGATTGACGTATACTTTTGATTCTAGTGTGACTGATCTGCAAATCCTGACTCACGGTGGATTTGTGGGTACGAACCACCCTGAATTTCGGGCTGATGTGCTAGTCTCACCACCTTCCCGCGAAGGACCAGGGCCCCGACTGGCGGCAACAGTTCCTGTGACGATGCCTACGGAAAATTCCGAAACTGGGAATTCAGAGCAAGAGTTGACACTCACTCTAGATGTTCGTGACCAAGTGGCCACAATGAGCACGTATGAGGTTCGCCGAGGTTGGAGTGGGCCCTATGCTATCGCCATCGCCGCTGAAAGTTCTGCTGAAGTCGAGTTTTCCTCAGATTGGTTGGCATTCCCCGGGCAGTTGGATATGCTGAATGATTATGTGGGTTGGGTGCAAACTTCTCCGACAATTCCTGAAGTTGTTTATCATGCAGGGGGTCAATCAGTATTGTTTAACCTACAGGTGGCCAGTTTAACCTGTCATGCCGAATCTGGAGGTGCGTCATGATGCAGAAGTACCTTGCGAAGGATGAAAATGCAGCAGCGACTGAAATCGGCTATGTCTTCACGTTCCTGCTGGGATTGATGTTCCTAACTTCGTTTTCCATATGGGTATGGGATTTAGAAGTTTCAACGCAAGATCGTTGGACTGAACAAGCCCTTGAAGAAAATCTCATGTCAGTAGGGGCTGCGGTTGAACGGGCCGATGAAGCAGCACGCTTAGACTCAGGTGCCAGATATGCCGAACCCGTCGACTTACACCTCTCATCAGCCGCAGGATTGAATCTTGAAATGTGGCTTACAGATGATGCTGTTCACGTCTCAGATGGAACTGAAGCGTATCGAAGTAGTCAACCTATTTCGGGTGCTGCTGCCACTACGCATTCAGGGGTGGTCAATCTAGTTGGAATCGAGACCGTTTGGGTGGTACTAGAATCTGGTAATGTCACCTTACAGGTTGAGCAACCTGGATTCTAATTTCAACCCATGATTGCTCGATGCATTTGACCCTGAACTTCTCTCATTCGAGCACCTGCACCAAGTTCACGGAATACTGTTAGAGCCCTTTGTAAGTAATTCATACGCTCTGCTTTCTCAGGTGCTGACTCACCCAACCGAGCGAGCAACTCACCGATTAATGGGCGGAAATCATTGGCTTCTGCCATCGCAAGCCCATCGAGATAATGCTCGACTGCTTCCTCTGAGCGACCCGCATCGGACAGGGCTTCACCGAGGAGAATGGTGATCTCTACCGCGCTACGCTGATCTGTTTCCTCAGACATCTGTTCGAGGGCCTCTGAATAATGGTGTAGGGCTAAGTCTGGGTCCCCAGTTCGTGCATAGAGACGGCCCAATACCGCGCGAGAACGGGCATGTAAGCCCTTGTTTTCTGCAGCCTCTGTTTCTTCATAGGAACTGAGAGCGTGTTCTCTAGCTCTGTCAATTTCACCCATTTCCAGCAATGCTGATGCCAACTTGATGCGAACTTCAACCAATTCAGGATTATTCTCAGTTTCCAGCAATTCCTCAACGTTCCCATAAACCTCAAGGGCGCGCTTAGTATCCTTACGATGTCGGAAAATATACCCCATATTCGTGTACGTTCGGGCTGCCCCCTTGGCATCCCCTGTGTCAATGAACAATTGCAGTGCACGACCATGTAAATCCAAAGCAGAATCTGAATCACCACGGTGAACTGAAATGTCTGCCTTACTGGAAAGCAAGCGCCCTTCCATCTCAATCATCTTGTGGCGTTTGACAATGGGTAGACAACCTTCGTATTCGGTTTCTGCATCGTCCCATCTCCCTTGCATGGCCAAGATATCACCTCGCATTTCCATCACCGTGGCCCATGTTCTAGGGCCAAAATGCGACTCCTCTAATTCGAGAAGAAGTGGGAGCAACTCCATGTGACCACTGCGGACTAGGGAGCGCCCACTCTCATCGAGTACCTCGCCCAGAGAATCCGTATCTCCTGAATTGACAAGATGGAAAATGTACTCAAGTTGTTGTTCGGGTGCTGCCAGGCGCTTCCGATACCATGCACATGCTGCTGCATGCAAAGTGGTTGCTGTGGCTTTGTCGAATGTTCTGAGCAAAAACTCGCGGACCAAATCGTGCACGTCGTAATTTTCGCTATCCACTTGTCTAGCCAATCCCTTTTCGACCAAGTCATCCAACAAATCTGTCTCGATTTCGTGATTGGAAAGGGCCTCCAAGGGCATGGGTTCACGGTATACCGCAATGGCCCCCAGTACACGCTTTTCAGCACCGGAAAGTCGGCTGAAAATTTCTTCTTCGACGAATTTTTCGAGGGTATCGTGGAATGTCGAACCTACCGAGCCCCGGTTAATCAATTGTAGAATCAAAGGATGGCCCCTCGATAGCGTGTAGATGTGTAGGAAAGACGACATATCGATATCTGGCATCGTGGTTAGCAAATGACGACTGGCTGATTGATCCAACCCTTCAAGAGGTAAGACAAGAGCGGAGATATTTCCATCTGCATCCTTCAATGGCACGACGGCTCTGAACGAACGACTGAACATGACCAAACCGCACTCTTGAACATCCCCCATTCGTTGTGACAAACCGCGAATGATGGCAAACAAAACTTCATCGTTCACTTTGTGTAAATCATCGATGACAATCAGAGACGGTATTTCCTCCAAAGCGCCAATAATGAGTTTGACAGCCACAGATGCTTGTGGGACTGCCGTGGCATGGACATAATCCGATAAATCATCATCTCCAATCGTGGAAAGCCATTCAGCACAGGCTTCTAGGAAAGCGCGACTTCCTTCCCAGTCCTGACATCGATGGTACAACAAATTCCGTCGGTGTGTATACTGTTCAATGATTTTGCCAGCTAGTGCTGTTTTTCCAATACCTGCAATTCCCGGGACCAATAGGCACGAGGAGCGGGCATCAAGTAGTGCGCAAATGTTTTCCAATTCTGTTTCACGCCCAAAAAATGCACGTGTTCTGGGCAAATCTCCCAGTGATGTGACCAACTGCTTTTCGACATGTTTGTCCAAGTCACGCTGGATCAATTCCTCATTTAGGGTACGTAAATCCAACATCCCATTGTCATCGATGTATCGCAAGACATCTACCGAGCGGAGAGGAAATGTTGCCAAATCGACTGAACCTGCTAGGTTTGTGGTATGGGTAACTCCTGATTTGTCCACAAGTCGTATGGGATATTCTGAGAGTCTTTTCCAGGTTTCTTCAGCCTGTACCATGCCCGAATCTGTTAGAAAATATGCCTTGCGTTTTCGACTGACGCCTGCTACGTGTGCCTGACGCTCAATCAAGTGGTTTGCCTCCTTCAGGCCGGCGATTGCACGAGGGACATTGCTCCGGGCTATTGCAACCGCATTTGCAATACCCATCTGTGATAGTGCAAATGGAACTTCCACGGAATCTGTGTAGTCCGCATAATCCCGCAAATGTAGCATAATTCGCTCTTGAACCCCTGGACGTGGATGACTCATAGTAGACACTCCACCTGTATTGGTTCGTTTCCCCTTTTGATAGTGACGTGAGCAAGCCCGCCTTGACCCATGGTTAGTGTCAGAAGACCTCACTCATTGTCCGGGACCCACTTGTTCTGTGCAGCATCCCACTTCCAACCGGGGTAACCTGCAACGGTAGGCGTTGCAGCTGCTTGTTGTGCAACAGGTTGTTGAGTTTGGGCAACTGGGGCGGGAGTCGCCTCTTGCTGCTTTGCTTTAGCCCAAGCATAGGGATCTACCTCCTCAGCGGCTTCCATCAAATCATCTTCATATTCCTCATCCTCAAATTCGACGAAGAAGAAGACGAATACACCGCCAAGTACTGCGATTACAAGGAGAATTAGGACACCTGTGAATACCCACATGAGTAGTCCTGAACCATCTTCTTCACCACCTTCGACGGTGATTTCTGAATCTGTATTCATGGGCTGTTCAACGTTTCCATATTCGAAGATAATTGTGTTGTCACCTTTGTCCAGTCGATTCCCTGGTATCTCCATTGTCCAAGTGCCGTCCTCTCCAACCACTGTACTACCGAGACGTAGACCCGCGGATGTTTCACCAATCACATCTACTGTCGGCCTGCCACTTCCTGAATAGACCAATGTGTCTGTTTGAGCAATCTGCCCAGGGCAACCTGCGATAAACGCACCATCTACCATCATTCCAGCACAGTCTGACGAGAAGGAGACACCTACGACATCAAAATTGATCGGAGCCGATGCTACGATACTATTCGCGGGGTCACGTACCTCAAAGATGACATTGGTCAGTGACCAATCGGCCATATCAGGATAGTAGTCTTTCATTGATATCGGGTTGAAGTTAGCGACTCCATCGGCACCAACAAGGACGACAAAGGGATGTTTGTCATCTTCGAATTTATCTTCCTGATCTAACACATAGTACATTAGTTCGTCACCATCTGGATCTGAGAAGTACTGTGTCAAATCAATCGAGTAGCCGTTCCCACATTGATTCTGAGATGCCCCAGTTTCTTCGCAGAAAATCGTGACAGAGTCAGGCCAAGCTGTTGCATTAAACATGGGCCTGTTGTTGTCTTGATCTGGAGGGTTATCGATGAGAACTGTGACCGATGTGGTTTCACTGTAACCACCAGGTAGGCCATCAAAAGAACGTACTTCGATGATGTATTGGAAATTGTGAACCAAATTTGTTGTGTCCCAATAGGTTGACCAACCCCCATTCTCCTGAACATCATAAACGATAGAGTGTGGACCTTCAGGTAATTCTAGGAACCCTTGTTGTGGATCTTTGATGACAATTTCGACCCATGATACATCCCCATCTGTATCTCGTGCAACGCCTTGAATGAGGGTAGTTTCGCTCGCTGTGATGACGCCTTGATTGTTTAGACCGCATGGGTCTCCACAATCAATTGGTGTCATCAATTGAACAACAGGTGGGGAGTTAGAATTGTCGATTTCTATGCTCAAATTAATTGAATCACACTCGTCAGGACTGGCGATGCAGAATGCCGAGTCGCTAGCCCAGATCTCGACAGTGTATGCACCGGTTTCCAGATGACCCACCGCCCAGTCGGTAGACCAAGCCGTACCTCCTTGCTTGTCAAACAAATTGTAGTACCCGTTAGGACCTTCTACTTCAAACCAAATGCGCTGAATATCGCTACCGTACGTCCCACTATACGCGTCTGATGCGGTTCCTGAAAACTGAATCAATCCATTCTTGATTACTGCATTGTCAACAGGTTCATTGACCCAAATTGTTGGGGGTTCGGTATTCAATTTGATTGTTCGAGTGATTGGTAGTGACTCTGTTACTCCATCGAAAGCTCTGAACTGGAATGTATAGTCATCTTCCGATTGATCACTCATATCGTATTCAAAGTACCAATGGCTGAATGGATGGTTATTGTAAGTGACTTCACCGTTAGCATTGCTATCATCGGTAGCATAACTCATGTCCAACCAATCACTTGCGCCGGGTAACTTGACTTGAATCTCTTCAACAACACCCTGTTGGTCCCACTGCGCCAATTCATCCGATGCGTAAATCCCCGCCCAAACACCATCATGTGCAGTACCTGTGAAATTTACTGTGCGCTTGAATGAGTGTGCATTGTTTTGGTCAACAGTAATCGTTGGTTCCATGTTCTCAAGAGAAATAATCTCTGACAATACACCCACTTGGCTGGTCATATCAAGACTGTATTTCTTGTATCCCTTACCAAATTTGTAAGCGGTGACATAGTACTTTGAAATTTCACGGGTACCCGAATCAGATGCACAATCGGGATCATCTGCATCAAGAAGCAAATCTCCATCATTGTCTATGCCATCACTACAGGAGTTCTCGCCATCATCATCAGCATATCGGTCCGGATTGATTCCTCCCGGGCCACCTCCTGTCATGTCGAGATGGAAATCACTGGCTAGGGACACCTCAGGAGTCCACCCGTCGCTGTCAGTGGTAAGTGAATACAAATCATCACCGTGGCTATCTTCAATCAATACGGTCGTACCACCTACTCGAACACCTTCAACAAGGGTTCGGAACTTGACAATCTCTGCCTTGCGAATTTGCACTGCCCACTTGATAGGAGACGTGTCAATGTAGATGTTTGATGTATCCACGCCTGTTAGATTGGAGTAGGTGAATACTGTGGAATTGTTGGTTAATTCCATCGACAATGGGAAGTTTTGTGGCGGCCAAACACTGCTTGTAGGTACCAAAACCTGACCAAGCCAATTGTTCCACTCATAGGCCTCAGCATCTGGCCATGAAAGAGTCACTGGATTGGTCGTGTTCGAGGCTGCATTTGGAATCGGAATCGTCTCTGATTGAACAGTGATGCTGCTCTTGGTCACGTTGTATGTTTGCCCAACACCCATCCAAGTATTCATTGCGAAGAAACCAAGGGAACCATACTGCGGATCATTTGCATAATTTGTGTCATGATTCTTGATCATCGCACCTGTGCCTGTCGAGTTGAAGACATTTTGTCGCACATCCAGTATGGCACCAACTGCGCGTAGACCATCACCCGAACCGGCCTCGATATCATTATTGAAAAGCGTCAAGGATGAACGGAAGGCGTGGACTGCAGGACAGGTGAAATCTCCGCCCCATGCCTTTTGACCTGTGCAAGAGCCACTTGAACCCACAATAATTGAATTGGCTACGTACATTCTGTTTTCAGAAGGTGAGGGGACACTCC
>CETG01048370.1_pt1 | contig 16591 bp, 22 predicted proteins | sample 361471 | NCBI WGS metagenome assembly CETG01 (sample SAMEA2622696, study PRJEB7988) | marine metagenome | isolation source: saline water (ENVO:00002010), including | reverse complement strand
CTTACACTAGCAACCACTGCAGGCGGATTTGGAACAGCTATTCTTGCATTAGGTATTGGTCTCTTAGGTTATAGTATGTTCAAAAGTAAAACTATTCATGTGATTAGCTCATCTGCGTTCATGCTTGTTGGTGTTTTTGGAGTTATTGGAAGTATTTTATTTTATGATCAGGGATTGATTGCTGCTTATTACTTCTCTCTCACAATCACTACTATAGCGACTGGAATAGAGCTTATAAGAACAGGTAAATAATACAAAGAAATTTCTTGGGTTAATGGCTTAATAGTATTAACCCATGAAATTAAGATCATTAAATTAAGGGAAAAAGATGCAAAAGAAAGTATCTGATGAAATTTTAGATAGATTCCGTAAGGTTACATCAGCAACAGTTTATAGTGCCGTTTGGAGACTGTCACCACCTAGTGGACAAGAGTGGTTTGCATCTGCAAATTATCAGTTGTGCCTTATGCGCGGTATAAAAGCTTTTACACCTGGTAAAAAATTAGTAGGTAGAGCTCAAACTCTTCGTTTTCTTCCGGCACGTCCTGATCTACTCAAAGAGACTCGTAGAGGTGGAGATTCTCCAGAATATAGAGCTATGGCTAAGTGTGGACCAAATGATGTACTAGTTGTGGAGGCAAATACTTTTGATGAGTACTCTTGCACTATGGGTAATATGAAAACTCGTCAACTATGGCATAACAATGCTCAAGGATTAATAACTGAGGGTGCAATTCGTGATTTAGATATGATTTCTAATGATTATGGATTGGCAGTTTTTGCAAATAATAGATCCCCTGCTGGAAATTTGCCGTTTTTAGAATCATTCGAAGAAGGAAAGTATATAAATGTAGGTGGTGTTCTGGTAATGCCTGGAGATGTGATCATTGCTGATGACGATGGTGTTGTTGTTGTACCATCGGATCGTGCAGAGGAAGTGATTGATTGGATAGAGGAACAGGAAGAGGCAGAGGAGTTCGTTATTAGTTTGATAGATTCAGAGCGAGTTCCTCCAGGAACTTATTACCCTATTTCTGAGGAGACTAAAGAGCTCTTCCGTAGATCAAAAAAAGAAGATAAGTAAAATTATTTCTATTCCAAGGATTTGTAGCACATTCCTAGAATAGATTATAAAAGGAAAAATAAAATGAATTTTTTATCAAATATACGTAATGCATTTATTGCAAACTTAATAATAGTTATATTTCATATTTATATAGCTTTTGCAGTAGAGGGAATAGATTTTCTATTAATAGTTTTACCAGTAGGATTATTGATCACTGGTGCATATTACTTTAGAGGAAAAATTGGAGCAGCCTTACTTACAATCCCAACTATTGGTTACTTACTGATAGTTCCTGATTTATTTGAAGCTATAACTAATGAAGGTGGAGATTCTGAAATAGGTTGGGGAGTTTATATTCTAGTCCCATTTTGGTTATTCACAATTATCCTGAATATTATTACTGTATTTTCAGAAACAAAAAAAAGTAGTAAATCCAGCTAAAATTTCAGTTATTCAGTTTGTTAATGCTAGAATAATTTTATTATGAAAAAATTTAGAATAAATCAAAATTGTTGCTGTATGTGTAGAAACATGAGGTTTCTATAGTATTTTTTGATTTATTCTAAATTATTATGAAACCCCTAAACAAAAGGGGTTTTTTTTATTAAGGATTAAAGATGAATAAAGTAAGTGATTTTTTTACATTCCCAGAGCTAATTAATGAAGTGTCTGCTAGATTGGTAGCATCAGGTGTTTTAATTTTGTCAGTAAGTTGTCTATTGTTTATGATAAACCAAAGTGATATAACTTATATATTTTTGGTAATGCTAATTTATGGATTTCTTGCTAGGGTTTCTTCAGGGCCAAAAATTAGTCCACTTGCTCTTTTAGTTACTAAAGTTATAGTTCCTAAATTAAGCTTCAGAGAAAAAATAGTACCTGGGCCACCTAAAAGATTTGCACAAGGTGTTGGATTAATATTTTCTTTACTAATTGCCGGGTTCCTTACTTTAGGATTAAGTTATATATCTATAGCTTTATTATCTATCCTTATCACTTTTGCTTCGTTAGAAGCTTTCTTTGGATTTTGTGCAGGATGCAAGGTATTTAAGGTCTTAATGAAGGTAGGAATCATACCTGAAGATGTATGTGAAAAATGTGCGAATTTTAATATCTAGTTTGATTGAATATCACTTCTAGTCAATTCAGTTATTTGACCATCAATTCCAACCTCATTTTCAATTTCAATTATAAATCTATCGCATAACTTTACAAAATCTTCTGGTAATTGGTGGCGAATCATACTTTCTCTGTACATTTTTCTCATACCTGGGAACAAGCCTAATTGATTTTTCAGATAAGTTTCTGCATCCAGATTCGTTAATTTTGAATAGAGAACACTTATATTATTTAAATGCATTTCTGCTGAAAATTGTCTGTAATATCTAGTTCTTTCTTCTTGGTTTTTTAATTCATCAAAATTATGATTACCTCGATATTGTATTTCAGATAACTCTTTATCTGATGCAAGCATAGAAACTAAGTTTAATCTTTGAGCATTTATTGACAGAATTAAATCTCTTTCAGCATCTTTGTGTTGTTGTCTAAGTTGATAAAGTAAAACCAAAGCTACAATTAGCGTTGCAAGTCCAGTAATAATTTGAGCTATTATGACTAAGTCCATGTATATATTTTTTTATTGTCGAATTTAATATTTTAAAATAAAATTAATAAAGAAAATTAGTTTTATTTAAATGAATAAGATATGTTTAAATTTTTCATTGGTCAAGAAACTTATCATCAATAATAAATTAAGAAAAGAATGAAAATTTTTCTACTAGGTGGATCAAGAGGGCTTGGAAAACAAATACTATTTCAGTTATTGAATAATAATTTTGAAGTAGGATGTTTAGTAAGAAACCCCGATAAAATACAAATAAATCACAAAAATCTGAATCTTTACAAAGGGGATTCTACAAAAATAAATGATCTTAGATCAACATTAAAGGATAGTGACTATATTATCAACTCTTTGAATGTAATGCGCAAAAATATTTTCCCTTGGTCAAAGCTTACAAATTCTAAAACTACAATTTCTGATTCAATAAAAAACTTAATTGAAATAACAAATGATCTCAACATCAAACACCTTATTTCAGTATCAGCATGGGGGGTAGGAAGTACAATAAACGAGATTCCTGTTTGGTTTAAGTACTTAATAAAATTTTCAAATATAAGATATCCGTATGAAGATCACAACAAACAAGAAGAAATGATAAAAAATTCGAAACTTAATTGGACTATTTTAAGACCAGCAGCTTTAATAAATTTTTTTGATCATAATGTTCTAGAAACTTTCGATAATAATCCCAAACCAAATACCATAATAAGTAGAAAATCTTTATCAAAATATATTGTTAATATTCTAGGTAATAAAGATTATTTTAATAAAATAATCACAGTTTCAAAAAAATAAATACTTATTTTATTCATAAATGAATTCTTCTCCATCTAAATCTATTTTTGGAATAACTTCTCTTTCATACCAATAATTCTGGTTGTGAACCCATTCAGGCTTATCTCCACTTTTAGGAAGATTAGGCAAAGCTCTAGATAAATAACCAGGGTTAAATTCTTCTTCTGTTATCCATGGAAGTAATTTCATATCTTTATCTTGATTTCTCAGACTAACAGAAACTTTCTTAAAATTTTTATTTTCCATATGAGAAAGCATTCTAGTAAGAAAATCAGCAAGAAGTTCAGCTCTAAGTGTCCATGCTCCTCTAAAGTATCCAAAGACCCATAATAAATTTGGGACTGATGTAAACATCATCCCTCTATAAGTTACAGTGTCATTAAGGATCAATTTTTTTCCATCAATTTTGAATTTTATATCCCCAAGAATATTCATATTAAAACCTGTTGCTGTTGCCACTAAATCTGCATTTAATTCGGATCCAGATTTTAACAGAATTCCTTTCTTTGTAAATCTATTAATTTCATCAGTTACAACAGAGACTTCACCTCGGGCGATACACTTAAATAGTTCACCATTTGAAGTTAAGGCAATCCTTTGTTGCCATGGCCTATAACTTGGAGTGAAATGTTTTTCGACATCATACTCTGGCCCTAATATTTTCTTTACATCAGAAATAAGCTCTTCTTTGACAATTTCGGGTTCATCAATGCATCTCCTAATAAAAATTTCTTGATTCAAAATTATTTGTTGACGTACTATACTGTATATCCATCTTTCATCAGAACTAAATTTTTTCAACCGATCGACAAGTTCTTCAGTTCCTACTGTCGATGTTCTATAAAAAGTAGGAGTTCTTTGAAGCATTGTTACATGACCAGCTTTTTTTGCCATAGCTGGAATTGTTGTTGCTGAAGTTGCACCTGATCCTATAACTATAATTTTTTTATTAGAATAATCTAAATCTTTTGGCCATTCTTCGGTGTGAATTATTTTTCCATCAAATTTTTCCATATCATTCCAATTTGGAGTAAATCCTTGATTATGCCTATAATAACCTTGACACATCATTAAAAATTTACATGAAAAATATAATTCTTCATCAGTATCAGATTTATAGACTATTAATTCCCACAATTTAGATTTTGATGACCATTCTGCACTTATAATTTTATGATGATATCTTATATTTTCATCAATCTTATTCTCTTCAATTGTTTCTCCAAGATAACTTAATATTTCATCTGCGGTAGCAATCACATCCTTAGTCCATGGCTTGAATTTAAATCCAAAAGTATATAAGTCACTATCTGATCTAATTCCAGGATATTTATGTGTATACCATGTTCCACCAAAAGTATCTAAAGCTTCTAGAATAACATAGTTAGAATCTGGTCTATCTTTACCTAATTGGTAAGCAGCGGCTATACCAGCTATCCCCGCCCCAACAATAATAACTTCAAGATTTTCTATTTTGTTATTAGTTCTTAATTTCAATTGATAATGGTTAGTTTTTTTAGTAATTATACAATTCTGAAAAAAATATACAGAATGGAAATTACTTTAATTTAATTCAATTTATAATTCTATATATAAATATATTAAGACTATGAACGGAGCAAGCATGTATAGTATTCGAAGAGTTTACAAAACTAAACCAGGAAAAGCTAGAGAAGCGGCACTATTGTTAAGAGAAATTGCAGACATATATACTGAAGCAGGTCAAAGAGAAAAAAGCTTGATTTACTACAATGGAGGAACACTTCCTGGCCCCAAAGAAGATCTGAACAAAATTTATATGCATTGGTCCACAGAAATTATTGATTCACCCTACAGATCCGATAATAAATTTCCTAGTATGGGAGGAAGATATGATAAATTTAAGGAACTATTAGATGACTCAGATGGACCAAACTCCTGGGTTGAATTTTGGGAAGAAATCAAATAAATTTTATTTCAAATAAAAGATAAATGAGTATGAAGCATCTGAACTACTTCCCTGTTGGACTCTCAATGTATATTTACCAGGCCCAAGTTCAATCTTTTCTCTTTGATTGTAACCATAATAGGAACTTTTTTCATAATAGAGAACATCCATACCAATTTTGTTAAGTTCTGTTCCTGGTCCAAAATGTCCATAAGAAATCATTAGGTTGATGTCATCATTTGCAGTATATTTATCGTTATTTTGAATAGCAAAGAAAGCAACTTTATCATCGCCAGTGAAAGTATCTAAAATCATAGATTTGACTATTTCTCCTTCAGGCACAGAAAAATTAACATAATCTCTATCAACTCCACCAAATTTATCAGAAATTATCAATTTTTTATCATTAAATACTTCGATTGAAGGATTTAATGGATCATCTGAATAATCTTGAGATATTGGCTCAGGAGTACTTGTTGGTTCAGGAGTACTAGTTGGTTCAGGAGTATTCGTTGGTTCAGGAGTACTAGTTGGTTCAGGAGTACTCGTTGGTTCAGGAGTACTAGTTAGTTCAGGAGTACTTGTTGGTTCAGGAGTACTAGTTGGTTCAGGAGTAATAGTTGGTTCAGGAGTACTAGTTGGTTCAGGAGTACTTGTTGGTTCAGGAGTACTCGTTGGTTTTTCATTAATAAAATCAGGAGACAAACAGGCCATTTTTGTGCAAGCAAGATTACCATTTATGCATCTACACTTGTTACAAAAATTACTTCCGTTATCATTACCTGACCAGCCTTCATCAACTATCTCACCTTCTGAAAGTTTACAAGTATTGTTATTTTGAATAATTTCTATGTCATTATTTGTTTGGTTGAGACTAATTTCTTCTTCCATACTTGAACAAGCAAAAAAAGATAATAAAAATAATAAGAAGCAGAAATATTTCATAGTTTAATTTTACCTCATAAATTCTAAAAATTTATGAGGTAAATCAATTATAAATTTATAATATTAATCTGCTCCATCTTCTATAAAGGCTCTTTCACCGTGATCACTGATATCTAAACCAGCATCTTCTTCTAATTCATTAGATCTAAGTCCCAATCCAGGTATCAAATCAAGAATTTTTAAGATAACTAAGCTTATCACTAATGAATAAACAAATGTCGCAAAAATCATTATTAGATTTTCAATTAAAAGAGAAGAAGAACCTTCTATCAATCCTTTTGCTCCACCAATTTTTTCTGTAGCAAAAATACCTGTTCCAATAATTCCAACAATTCCACCTAGACCATGTACAGCAAATACATCTAATGCATCATCTAAATTAATTTTATTCTTATAATAAACTGCATAGAAAGTGATAATTCCAGTAACTATCCCAAGAATTAAGGCTGAACCCACACTTATAAAACCCGAAGCAGGAGTGATTGTTGCTAAACCTGCTATAGCACCAGTTGCAGCACCTACTCCGCTAAATTTCCCTCCACCATGAATTGTTCCTAATAAAACCCAAATAATCATTGCCATTGCAGCACAAGTATTAGTAACAAGAAATGCATTAACTGCTTGGCCGTTTGCAGCTAGGCCAGAACCCGCGTTAAATCCAAACCAACCAAACCACAACATGGAGGCACCTAAAATTACGAATGGTACATTACTTGGAAGGCCAGGATTTCTCCTTCTTCCAACAAGAGCTGCAGCTGCAATGGCTGCAACTCCTGCATTTATATGAACAACTGCACCACCTGCAAAATCTAATGCTCCCCTCTTAAATAGCCATCCTTCTGATGACCAAACCCAATGAGCAATTGGAGCATAGACAAAGGTTATCCACAAAATCAAGAAAATCAAGTATGTCTTAAATCTAAACCTTTCACAAAAAGCGCCTGTAATAAGAGCAGGAGTAATTATCGCAAACATCATTTGGAATATAGCAAATACTTGAGCGTCAGTTGTATCTATCCCATTCAATGCAAAATTATCAAATGAGCCAAAATAACCATTTCCTCCTTCACCAAAAGCTATTGTATAACCCCATAACACCCAAACAACACTCATTAGTCCCAAAGATATGAATGAGTACATAATCGTTGAAACAATATTTCTATTTCTTACTAAGCCTCCGTAAAAAAATGCTAAGCCAGGTGTCATAAATAAAACCATAGCAGAGGCAACTAGCATCCATGCAATTGAACCAGAATCCATCATCTCTCCTTAAATGAATATATAAGGATAAATTATGTTATAAAAATGTGGATAATTTGTTACATTAATGTTACTAAAATGTTACTTAATTTAAAGCCATTTAGTTAATGAATCGTGATCAATTCTTGTTTTGTTTACTACAGTCGATGGATATCCAATAGAAAGAACTCCTACAATTTTTAATGAAACATCAATTCCTAAAATACTGTTTAAGTTATCTATTTTAGAAATTTTACCAGTAGACCATCCCACACCTAAACCAAGAGTAGTTGCTGTCAATTGCATATTTTGAATAGCGCAACATACAGCACCATAATTTTCTTCAGAAATTTCTGGGTTTTCACTGATTTCAGTAAAAACAAAAATATATAATGGTGTTTTTTCAACTCCTAAAACAATATCTTTTTTTTGATCTTCGTTCAATTTTTTTTGATTATTTTCCTGAAGATTTATCAATCCGTTTGAAATATTATTTTTAATAGGAGATGTTTTAGAAATAACCACAAATCTCCATGGTTCAGTATTTCTATGATTTGGAGCCCAAACAGCAGATTCGATTATAACTTTGATATCTGCATTATCTACTTCTTTTTCTGAAAATTGTTTCGTGTTTCTACGATTTTTTATAATCTCTAATAAATCTTGATGTTTCATGAGTAATAATTTTTTTAAATATTTTTATAAATTATACGTCTATCATGGTGTAAAATTAAAGTATGAATATAAAAAATTTAAAAGTAATTGATATTTTTTTCATAGTTTTAAGTGCAATAATTAAAATTTTAGGTTTGTATGTACTAATTGATGGATGGCTGGTTAAATCTCAAGCAAAATACAGACAATTCAATGAGGCAGTAAATTTTTCCCAACAATCTTATTTTCAAGATGTACAACTAATGGGAACAAATCAAATGATACTTGGAACAATAATAATTATAATTTCACTAATTATTATTAGTATTTATGTAAAACATTTTAGATCTTAAGATAGATGCCTGATTTTTTTCAAGACAATCTTTTTGGTAATAATTGCTATGGTTGTGGAGCATGGAACTCAAAAGGACTTCAAATAAAATCTTTCTGGGATAAAGATGAAACTGTTTGCATTTTTGATCCTAAACCTCATCACGCCGCTATGCCTCCAGATGTAATGAATGGAGGAACTATATCTACCATAATTGATTGTCATTGTGTATGTTCATCTATAGCAGAAGCGTATAAAAGCGAAGGAAGGAAAATAGGAGAAGGTGAGCCGATTTGGTACGCAACAGGCTACCTCAAAATAGATTTCAAAAAACCAACAAGGATTGATGGAAAAGTAACTGTGAGAGCTAAAGTTTCTGAAAAGAAAAATAACAAAACTTTGTTTATCGCTAAATTTTTTGATAAAAACAATGAAGTCACATGCGTAGGTGAAGTCCTTTCGGTTAGAGTATCAAAAAAATGGACTCATCCCAAAGGTTTATTTCAACATTAGAATTACTATGGAAAACGAACTAGAAATGATACAAACTTTATCCGAATACCAAAATTTTGGATTAGTTCCATTTCCATGTTCTCCATTTTCAACAAAAATTCATGATTCTATTGATGGAAGAATGCTATTCCATAAAGCCTCACAAGGAATTCAAATGAAAGAAAATGAAATTATTGAATGGTTCGGAGAAAAAAAACTTGATAATTGTGGACTTATCGCTGGGGAAAAGGGCAATCTATCAGTTTTAGAGTTTGATAATCAAGAAATATTATCAAATTTATATAAAACAATAAAAAATAATGAAAATATTTCTAACTTAATATTTGGGAATTTTTTAGAAAATTTAAATCATTCTACAACTATGGTGCTTACACCGGAAAAGAAATTACAATTTTGGTTCAATTACTCAAAAAATCTTCCAACAATTGAAAATAATTATAATAAGATTGATCTTCTAAAAGGAATTAGAATATACTCAGATGGGTATATTGTTGCCCCCCCTTCTTTCGTTAGAGAAAAAAATAATTTCGGACAATATGAGTTGCTTGTTGGAAGAAAGCCTTCATTATTTCCTAAAGAAATAGACTTTTTTCAGAAAATTTTATCTAAATAGCTTAAGTTTATTTATGGGCCAGATTCTTACAGCTAATTGACCATCAATATTTTCTATAGGAACACATCCAAATGATCTTGAATCATTTGATAGATTTCGGTTATCACCTAGAACAAAAACACAATTTTCATCAACTATTACAGGAAAATCAGATTTAGGATTAGTTATTCCAACTCCTTGATCTTGAATTTTCCCATCAATAAAAACAGTTCTGTTTCTGATATCAATTTCCTGATTAGGAAGTCCTATAATTCGTTTAATAAGCTCTGTTTCAGAGTTACTTTTCTTAAATGCAATAATAGAATTTTTTTTTGGAAAATTAATTATTATTTTTTTATCAATTATCGGTAAGTTAATATAGTTTAGTCTAAATATTAAGACTTTATCTCCATCCTCTAAAGTGGGTTGCATAGACCTACCATTAACTTCATAAGGAGAAAATAATAAAGAAATAACAACAAGTGTCATAGAGGACAGAATAATAGTTTTTGAGATATTTGTTAAATTTTGAATCATTTAAATATCTTATATTGTTTAGATGAATAATTTATATTAGATAAAAATACAAAACAGAAAGTTATCATGAAAAAAATACTTATAACTGGGGGATCAGGATTAGTAGGTAAAATCATATCCAATTATTTATCAAAGAAATATAAAATCAGAATTCTTGATCAGAAAAATGGTTCGAATGAAACTATAATTGGCGATATAAGTAATCTTGAATCAATAAAAAAAGCTTTTAAAGAAATTGATACGGTCATTCATCTAGCGGGAGACAGAAGAGTTCATGGAAATTGGGATTCAATTTTAAATAACAATATTGTTGGTATATATAACATTTACGAAGCAGCAAAAGAAAATAATATAAAAAGAATTATTTTTGCAAGTTCTCAGCACGCAACAGGAGGCAACTATGATCAAATACCTTATACTTTTATTGATAAAGGGGAGTACAACAAAGTTCCTTCGAATTATCATCCCTTAGATGAAAAGACTAGAATAAGACCAGACAGCTATTACGGAGCATCAAAAGCTTTTGGTGAAGCATTGGGGAGTTATTATTCAGATTATTTTGGAATCTCTACAATAAATCTTAGAATAGGTTGGGTGATATCTGATGATGATCCCACTTTTTCGCCAACAGCATTAAATCTGTGGTTAAGTCACAGAGATTTATGTCAAATAGTCGAAAAAAGTATAGAAGCATCAGAAAAAATAAAATATGAAACATTTTATGCAACATCAGATAATTTTTGGAAGATTTGGTCAATAGAAAAAGCAAAAGAAATGCTCAGATATTCTCCTCAAGACTCAGCTCCTAAAAATTTTTCACTCAGAGAAATTAGAGATGCAGACAAGTAGATGGTAATTTATATTCAAATAAATCTTTTAATGAAATATAATCTTCTTTAAGAAAAAATTATGATGAGGAAAAAATGGTATTATCTGACAAGGATATTAAAGAGGCAATAAAATCTGGGCTGATTGGAATTGATCCTTATTTTGAAAAAGATGTTCAACCTGCAAGTGTCGACCTTCATTTAGACGAGACATTACTAATTTTCAATAACTCTAATGCACCATATATTGACCTCAAAAAAGAGCTACCTGACCTTAATACAAAGGTACAAATTCAGGGAGATGAACCTTTCATACTACATCCTGGAGAATTTGTACTTGGTTCAACATTAGAAAAAATTACTATCCCTAACTCAATGGTTGCAAGAATAGAAGGTAAAAGTTCTTTGGGGAGATTAGGTTTGCTTATCCATTCAACAGCAGGATTTGTTGATCCTGGATTCGATGGAAATCTAACTTTAGAACTTGCAAATGTCTCAAGACTCCCAATAACGCTATATTACGGAATGAGAATAGGACAAATATCTTTTCAAAAAATGAATTCTGCTGCAGAAAAACCATATGGATCTCCTGAGCTTTCTAGCAGGTATCAAGGCCAAGTGAATCCTACTGAGAGTAGGGTTTTTAAGGATTTTGAGAATCAAATTTCAAAAAAAAATTAGATGGATGAAATTAAGTTTCAAGAAAGAGTTATATATCTAGCTAAAAAATCTCAAGGTATGGTTTCTCCTAGACCCGCTGTTGGAGCAGTAATAGTAAAAGATGGGAGAATAATATCTGAAGGATTTACTAAACCTAGACCTGCCCTTCATGCAGAAGCAGATGCTATCAATAAAGCTAAAGAAGACATAAAAGGATCTACTCTTTATTGCACACTAGAACCTCATAATTTTACTACTTATGACACACCATGTACTGAAAAAATAATAAGCTCAGGAATAAGAAAGGTTTCTTGTCCTAAAATAGACATCAACCCAAAAGTTAATGGACAAGGATTCAAATATTTGAGAAATAATGGAATTATCATAGACAATGATTGGGCTGATGAACTTGCAATAGAAATTGATAAGCTATACGAAGGATATGAATTTAATCAAAGGTATAACCGTCCAAGAGTATCAGCTAAATTTGCTATGACTCTTGATGGTAAAATTTCAACAAAAAATGGTGAATCTAAATGGATAACTTCTGATAAATCCAGAAGTAAAGTTCATGAAATAAGAGACTCATCTGATGCAATTATTTCGGGGATAAACACAATCATAAAAGATGATGCTATGTTGACGGCTAGAAAAGACAAAATACCTACAGGAAAGCCAAAATATAGAGTTATACTTGATAATAATTCCAAGCTAGACGAATCGTATAAGATTTTTAAAGATGAAAGTGCTGGAGAAGTAATATGGTTTACATCCAAGAATTCTTCACCAAGAAAAATCCCAAAACATGTAAGTCATCAAAACTCAAAATTTGATAATATTGACCCCAAAGAAGTAATAGATCATCTTTCAGAAAAAGGTTGTTTAGATATCCTTATAGAGTCTGGTGGTACTTTGCTTGGATCGTTTTTTGATCAAAAACTTGTAGATAAAGTATTCGCTTTTATAGCGCCTACTATTTTTGGGGGATTATCTGCACCTTCTCCTGTTCAAGGAGAAGGTATTAATAAAATCATAGATAGAATAAACTTAAGAAATATATCTATAGAAACCATTGAAGAAGATATACTTATTACAGGGATAATAAATTAAATATGTTTACTGGAATAGTTGAAGAAGTAGGAAAAGTTAATTCATTTAGTAATTTCGAATTAATTATTGAATGTGAAAAAATTATGGAGGGAATTAAAGTAGGTGACTCTATATCTACTTCTGGAATATGTTTAACTATTACAAACATGGAAGATAACAAAATAAGTTTTGATTTGTCGGAAGAAACCATGAGCAAATCTATTTTTGGGACAAAACAAGAAATAACTCATGTTAACTTAGAAAGATCTGCAACATTAGAAACTCGTATTGGAGGTCATTTAGTAGAAGGACATGTTGAAGATACTGGAGTATGTAAAGAAATTGAAAAATTGAAAGAAAGTACGTTAATAACTTTTGAAGTAGATAATAATGTCCTAGAAAATGTTATTGAAAAAGGATATATTGCAATCGATGGAACAAGCTTAACTGTGAATAAAATAATTGGGAATTCATTTCAAGTGTCTATTATTCCTCACACCTTAAAAGAAACAACTTTTAAGAATCTCAAAATAAATCAATATGTTAATGTAGAAACTGATGTAAATGCAAGATACATTAAAAAATATGTAGAAGACATAATCAAAAGAAAAAGCTTATGAACTCAAAACTGAACACCCAAGGTCCAACTGAAAAACAGATGAAGTCTGTAGAAAAAGCAATAGATTATTTCAAAAATGGAAAGATGGTAATTATAGTTGACGATGAGGGTAGAGAAAATGAAGGAGATATTGCTCTTCCAGCGCAAGATTGTAAACCTGAAGACATAAATTTTATGGCAACTATTGCAAGAGGACTTATTTGCACACCTCTTGATGGAAGTATTATAGACAAGTTGGATCTTGAACCAATGGTTACGCAGAATACTGAATCTATGGGAACTGCTTTTACAGTTTCTGTAGATGCATCAAATGATATAGAGTCAGGAATATCAGCTAAAGATAGAGCAAACACAGTAGAAAAACTATCAAATCCAAAATCAGAAAAAACAGATTTTGTAAAACCAGGTCATATATTTCCACTAAGATATCAAAAAGGAGGAGTCTTAGTAAGAGCAGGACATACTGAAGGCTCTGTAGATCTAGTTAAGCTTTCTGGGAAAAGACCTGCTGCTGTTATTTGTGAGGTTATGAACGAAGATGGAACAATGGCAAGAGGAGATGACCTAAAAAAGATTTCAGAAAAATATAATATGCCGATTGTTTCTATAGAAGATATTATTGCCTATAGAGTTGCTAAGGAAAATCTAGTTGAAAAAATTATAGAAACTAATCTCCCCACTAAATTTGGAGATTTTAAGGTTATCGGATTCAAATCTCAAGTTGATAAATCTGAACCTATAGTACTTATAAAAGGAGAAATAAAAGATAACAAGCCAGTTTTGGTACGAGTTCATTCAGAATGTACTACCGGTGACATACTTGAATCTGTAAGATGTGATTGTGGAGATCAACTCGAGTTGGCACTTGAAAAAATATCTAAATCTGATTCAGGAGTATTTGTATATATGAGACAAGAAGGAAGAGGTATAGGATTATTAAATAAACTAAAAGCCTACAAACTTCAAGATGAAGGAATGGACACTGTTGATGCAAACTTATCATTAGGTTTTCCTACAGACCTAAGAACATATGGAATAGGTGCACAGATATTAAGGTCTTTGGGTATAAAAAAATTTGATCTTCTGACAAATAATCCTAGAAAAGTTATAGGGCTTGAGGGCTTTGGTTTAGAAATAAATTCAACAATAAAACTTAGCACTAAAAAAAGGCCTGAAAATAAAAAATATATTGAAACAAAAAAGTCTAAAATGGGGCATGAAATTGAGTAAATTAAGTGGAGATATAGGAGTTCTTGATAAAGATCCTTCAAAAATAAAAGTTGCTTTAGTCAAATCAAAATATAACTATGATATTACTGAAGAAATGGAAACAATAGCAATCAAGAGGTTGAAAGAACTGGGTGTAAAAAATATCTCTAGTTATGAAGTTCCAGGATCTTACGAATTACCTTTTGCATGTAAAAAAATTTCTGAAAATTACGATGCAATAATTGCAATTGGGTGCATAATAAGAGGTGAAACAGATCACTATAAGTTCATCGCTGAAAACTCAAGTTTTGGAATTCAAAAAGTTTCAATCGAACAAGAAATTCCAATTATTTTTGGAATTCTCACTGTTGAAAATCATAGTCAAGCAAAATCTAGGATTTCTAACGCTACTACATATGCAGAAAATGCAGTTGAAATGGCATGTAATTTCTAGATCAAACCAACTTCTTTAGCTTTTGAAATTAATTCTTTAACTTCACTATCTAATAATCTTCTATTAGGTTGAATAGATCTTCCACAATCAATCTCTAAAATTTCAGATAAAAGATTTTTTGATGCATCTGCAGCAGAATTGTAAGATTTTAATACACTAACTTTCTTTGTAACTTCTTTTTGTTTTTCTTGAGCAAGATCAATATCTCCAGCTATCCATGCCTGATACAAAGCATTGTAAACAGATGGGATTATTGACAAAGGAGCGTCTACAGTTCCTACAGCTCCTAGAGTTAAAGATGGAAGAGGAAGAAATCCATTCCCAGAAAAACATGCCAGTCCCATGTTATTAAAAACAGGTATCATTGCTTGGTTAGCAGCAGAATGTTTTAATCCTGCAACATTAGGAATTTGATCTACTACTTTATCCATAGAAACCTGACCGGGGGCGGATGCATTTCCAGGAACAAATTCCACACCAGTAATCTGTGGTAAATTATAGACGAAGAAAGGGAGATTATCACATGCATCAGAAACTTCTTTATAAAAATCTAAAACGCCTTGCTCATCAGTAGGATAAAGAAATGGAGGTAGCAAACAGATAGCATCACATCCTGACTTTTTAGCGGCTTTTGCTCCTTCAATAGAAAGTTCAGTAGTTATACCTCCAACATGCATTATAGTCTTAACTTTTCCTTTGCATACATCCGCTGATATTTCTGCGGTTTCTCTTCTCTGTTTTTCAGAAAGTATAGGCCCTTCTCCAGTTGTACCTGCTAGCCAAAAACCTCCTGCACCATTTTGAATGTTATACTCTAGGATTGCTCTCAATGCATCCTCTTTTACTCCTTCTCCTTCAATTACCGGAGTAGGATTAGCAGGAAAAAAACCTTTATAATCTTCTAAATCTTTTGCTATCATATTGAAACCTCACTATTATTTAATAATAAATATAAAAAGGATTATACAATTGAGCAACCCTGTAGACAATTGGGAAATAAAAGATAACAGATTATATAGAAAATATGAGTTTAGCAGTTTTATGGATGCAATAAACTTTATCAATCAAGTGGCTGAAATTGCGGATGCAATGGATCATCATCCAGTTATAAAAAATGTGTACAATACTGTTGAATTTGAACTTTGGAGTCATGATAAAAATGCTATAACTGATAGCGATTATTCTCTGGCTGATTCAATAGAAGCATTGAGAGAGGAAAAAGAATGAATTTTAGAATAGCGGTTATAAAATGTTTTATGCTCTATGCAGTTTTTTCAGGCAGAGCAAAACGAGCTGAGTTTTGGTGGTTTTTTCTTTTTTGCGCGATCCTTGGCTTAATGGGACAAGTGGTTGATACAAGCCTAGGTCTTGATAGTTCAATTGGAGGAAACGGACTTTTTACTACCTTGATTCAGTTAGCTACATTTTTACCAAGCTTAGCAGTTGGTGCAAGAAGATTGCATGACATAAATAGATCTGGTTGGTGGCAACTCTTATGGATAGTAATTTTTAT
>CETG01191921.1_pt1 | contig 16595 bp, 17 predicted proteins | sample 361471 | NCBI WGS metagenome assembly CETG01 (sample SAMEA2622696, study PRJEB7988) | marine metagenome | isolation source: saline water (ENVO:00002010), including | reverse complement strand
GAAAAAACTTTTCGAGCTGGAGAAATGATTCCTCAGGCTTTGCTTGAAAAATCAACTTTGCAGCATACTTACATGGATTCTGGAGATTATGTTTTTATGGATATGTCTACATATGAAGAAACTAGATTAACGGCCAAGCAAATTGGAGAAAGTAGAAAATATCTGAAAGAAGGTATGGAAGTTAGTGTTGTTACTTGGAATGACAAGCCACTTGAAGTAGAACTTCCAAATTGTGTAGTCCTTGAAATTAAAGAAACTGATCCAGGCGTTAAAGGAGATACTGCTACAGGAGGTACAAAACCTGCAATACTTGAAACAGGAGCGCAAGTTATGGTGCCTTTATTTATTTCAATTGGTGAGAAAATTAAAGTAGATACTCGTAATGACAGTTATTTAGGCCGTGAAACCCAATGACAATGCAACTTGATCATGATGAATTACATCGCTTGTTGGCAATTTTGGCCGAAAGCGATATTCAAGAATTTCGTTTAGAAGGGGAAGATTTTTCTTTGGAAATAAAGAGAAATTTAAGCCCGGCTTCTTCATCTGTTTCTGTCCAACCTGCTATTGCTAATTCTGAAATTGACCAGTCTATTGTTCAAGCCACTCAAGAACCTGCTGTAATACCTATTCCTTCTATTGATCCTCCCTCTGCTCCTGGATCAAGAACGGATTTAAAGGAGGTAACAGCTCCTATGGTAGGTACTTTCTATAGAGCTCCTTCTCCTGAGGATCCTCCTTTTGTAGAAGTTGGAAGTCGAATAGGGGTTGGCCAAACAGTTTGTATTCTTGAAGCTATGAAGTTGATGAATGAATTAGAGGCAGAAGTGAGTGGTGAAATAGTTGAGATCTTGGTTGAAAATGGAACTCCTGTAGAATTTGGACAAGTTTTGATGAAAGTCAAGCAAATATAAAAGCTCTAGTTTTCAGTTAGCTCCCACGCAGTTTTAATTGCTGCGAGCATGCTGTCAGGCCTTGCAATGCCTTTTCCTGCAATGTCAAATGCTGTGCCATGGTCTGGAGAAGTTCTGACAAAAGATAGGCCTAAAGTTGTATTAACTGCTGAATCAAAGGCTATTAATTTTATTGGAATAAGACCTTGATCATGATAAAGGGCAAGAATTCCATCAGGACTTTGTGAATTTGTTTTTTCTTGCCAGGCTTTTGCAGCAGATAACCAGCATGAGTCTGGTGGCACTGGTCCTACAAGATCAATATTTGGATGCTTTTCCCTCCATTTGTTTACAGTAGGAATTAACCAATCGATTTCTTCTTGGCCTAGCTTTCCATCTTCTCCTGCATGAGGATTTAGACCTGCTATAGCTAATTTTGGATTTGGGTTGAATTTTTGGCAAAATTTTAAGAGTGCATTCAATTTTGAATGAATAATTTTTGGATTTAATTTTTCTGGAACTTCTTTTAAAGGTATATGCGTAGTAGCTAGCAAGGTGTTTAGTCTCCAACCACTTATTGGTGAAATAGCAGTAAATAGCATTGATGGATTGTTTATTCCATCAAGTTCAGCTAATCGTTCTGTTTGCCCTGAATAAAAGTGTCCTGCCTGGTGCCAAAAATTTTTCGCTATTGGTGCAGTAACTAGAGCCCTAACTTTCTTCTTTAGAATTAAATCTGTTGCTTTAGTTAGATATTTAAAACTTTCATTTCCCGTTTTAGAATTTGGTTTTCCCAAAATAATATTTTCATTAAAAGGGATATCTATAATTTCTATTTTTGATAGATTTAATTGGATATTACTATTAAAAGAAAGATTTTCATAACACAATATAATTTCTTTTTTACTTCCAATTAATACAGGGATAATATCATTTGGAAGTTCTATTGAATTTAAGGCTTTAAGGGTTATTTCAGCTCCTATCCCAGCTGGATCGCCTAAGGGTATTGCAATATTGTATTTATTCATCTTTTAATTCTGATTTAAATTTAAGAAACAATTATTTAGTCCAGCTTTGAAATCTGGGTAAATTAAGGAATAGTTTAGTTTTTCACATAGAAACTTATTACTTACTCTTCTGTTTTCTTGCCAGAAAGATAATGCCATTGGACTCATCTCTTTAGAGGCAATTTCAAATGGCTCTACATTAGGCAATGAAAAATTTATTAGATTTGCTCCATATTTCAAAACATCAATATTTGTGCTTGGTAAGTTATCAGAAATATTAATAATTTTTGGAGCAAAACTTTTTGCAGATAATGCAATCAGGTGCATTGTTGCAGCTGCAATGTCTTCTACATGAATTCTTGAAAAGACTTGTCCAGGCTTATCTACAAGCCGACATTTACCTGAAAGGATAATTTCTAAAGCTGATCTCCCTGGACCATATATCCCAGGCAATCTAAGAATTTGAACAGGGATCCCAGTATTTAGCCATTCCTTTTCACATTGCAATCGTCTCTTGCTTCTTAATTGTTGAGGTCTAGGAGTGGTGAATTCATTGACCCAAGCTCCTTGAGAGTCTCCATATACTCCAGTTGTTGATAAATATCCTGCCCATTGCAGAGGCATGTTTTTTATTCTTTCTTCTAAGAGTTCAAGTACTGGATCCTTACCATTTTCTCCTGGAGGTATGCAACTGATTATGTGAGTTGTTCCTTCTAAAGTTTTTGAACAAGGAATTTCCTTTGTAAAACTATTGAAAACAAAGTCCGCACCTTTCTTATCGATTGAGCGACGGCTGCAGAGCGTTTCTACTCCAAGACTTCTTGCTAGCGAGGCTATGCATTGCCCACTATAGCCACCACCAAAAACAAGCATTTTCATCCCACTGGACAGCGAAGAAAATTGCTTGACAAGAAGTTGCTTCATTGGTACAAATGTATTACTTGCAGTATTTAGATGGTTTGCTCTTGTTTAGTTGTTCAAGATTCTAGTTCCATTCTTAGTAGAAATAAGAAGCATGTCTATGCAAATGAAATTAGAAAGACTTTTAGGTTGAATTATTTAATACCAATTATATTGCTTCTCTTTGCTGCTTTTTCTGTGCCTGATAGGCCAGATAAATTAGCGTCGATATGTGAAAAATATCATTCTCCTAGTGCTTGTAATGTTTGGTAAGAGTTTAAGCAGCTTGTAGGTTAAATCCTTGATCCGAATTATTAGTTTTGTTTGAGGAGTTTATATTATCTTTTGGTTCTACCCATTCTAATAATCTTAAGGCTAGGCGTATATCTCCATCTATCCAAGCTCTAATAGCCATAGCCCTTCTTGGATCATAAAACTTTTGCTTTCTATACCATTCAAAAGCTTCTTGGTCTGATTTGTCTCCATTGCAAGCAAGACATGCTGGCACACAATTTTCTGTAATGCTTAACCCTCCTTTGCTACTTGGATTCACATGGTCAATTGATTCAGACGCTTTGCCACAGTAGATGCAACTACTGCCTGTAAAACCATGGAGAGACTTTCTCCATCTTCTATCTCTAAGCTTTGGGCAAAAGTCTTCTAAGAAAACCGCGTCCCTGTAATGCATTCGAGTCGCTAGATTAATTAAATTGTGCCTCTCTCAGTTAATAAGTCAATGTATCGAATAGTGCATTTATCTTTTTTGTAATTATTACTTAAGCTTATAAAAATAAAATTTCTTCAAATACAGCCCCAATTTTAATTAACTAAACAATAGATATAAAAAATAACTTGCTACTTTCGTATTGCTTGTATGAATCTAATAGCTATATCTGTCATCATAACTATTATCTATATTGGATGTATCATCTATTTCATTATCATATCGAATTCTTTCGCTTTTATCTTTTGAGGGTTTAGTTAATTTATTCCTATATAGATCACCAATAAAAGTAATACATTGATCATATTTAACAGAATCAGAAACAACTGTTTCGATTATCATATTTGCAGCCTGCTTTGGAGATGTTTTAAATATTCCTGTTCTTTGTTTTTTTATATTCTCATATGCTGCGGTCCAACTTGTTTCATGATCAATTCCACTTTGCCTCATTTTGCAATAAATATCAGAACCAACAGATACTCCAGCTAATGCTTTTGAATCGAAAATATTTATTCCAATAGTAATCAGAATTAATGATAAGAAATAGTACCTCCATGCTTTATTCATTTTCATTTATGATTTATGTAGATAATGTTATCAATTTATTTGATTTTTGCTAGCATTTTATTGGCTTATCAAGCCTAAAGAACTAAGTAATTTGACTAATATCGGCAACACAATAAGTACTGTTATGAGTCTAACTGCATGTAATGCTGCAACTGAGGCACCTACACCAAACTCAGCCCCGACAAGACTCATTCCACTTATTCCTCCAGGTGCTGCCCCTAATAATGAAATTATCGGATCAATTCCTAATAAACGACTAGTCCATAAACCAACCATTATCCCTGTTAAAACAAGATTGAGAGTAATTATTAGAGCAGGTTGCCATAAAGTGATCAATTGATCTAAAGAACTTTTTGTGAGAGTTGTTCCAATTATTGTGCCAATGCCAATTTCTAATATTGTTTTTGTACCTTGAGGCCATTCTGCATTTCCAATTTTTCCGCTTAAGCTAAGTAAGCCTGCAGCTAGGATTGCCCCAGCGAGAGGAGCTGCTGGTATATCACTTTTAAGAGCTATTGTTCCCCCTAAAGATCCAGCTATTAAGTAGAGACTTAAAACTAACCAAGTGTTCATTTAGAAAAATAGAAAGTAATAAATTATTTTTATCGGATCTAAATATTTTTGTAAGTGGTTTATTTAACACTTGAGTCTTTTAGCTAGATGTGTTGTTATTTGCTTAAGTAAAAACTTTTTTAATGTCTTCTAATTGCTCATTCAGAATTACCCGCACTACTGAGGATCTAGCGCAAACAATTACAGCACTATCTCAGCGGTTAGTTGATTTGGAACAGAGAGTTGAATCAATTGAGACTCAAGTAAATCAAAGTCAAGGAGATTTACCGTTTAAAGAAATTGAGATGTTGGATGGTATTGATCAACAATTAAAAGTATGCAAAGAATTGCTGGAGGTGACAAATGATCAAGATAAGACTAATCAAATAGAAGTTTTAGAAACAAATTCTGAGGAAATGGAATCAGAAGAAACAGATCCTCAGGAAATTGAATCAGAACAAATGTGGATAGAAGAACAAAAAGATGAAAGTATTGCGGCCTAAATGGTCATTTGGTTGTCATAATGATAAAAAGTTAGGCAACCATGGCTAAAATCATTTCTGCCATTGGCAAATCAAGTTTTACAGGCTCTTCATCTTCTTATAAGCGCAAAGCTTTTTTTGAAGGTGGTCATCAGTTAGAGAAACTTGAATTTGCTTTGGCAATATCAGAATCCAAGGGAGATCGAAATTTATCGAACTCTCTGAGAGCTCAAATAGATAATTTGGGAGGTAATAAGGAAGAGCCAGGAACTTGAAAATCAGAAAAAATAATTTTTTCGACGAGCTTAAATATCAAATAATATTGATTATTTAATTTAGCTCTTTTAATGCAGCTTTAAGCCCCTCCCCTATAGGCTTAGTTAAAAGATTTAAGTTGCTTAAAGTTCCTTCAATTGCAGAAACTGCTGTAATTATGTCTCGATCATTTACAAAGCCTAGATGACCAATTCGAAAAACTTTACCTTTTAGATGATCTTGACCTCCAGCAAGAAGAATATCATATTTATCTTTAACTATTTTCCGGATTATTTCAGCATCTATTTTTGTTGGAGAGACTGCAGTAATTGATGGACTTCCATTACCTTCTTCAGCAAATAGATTCAAACCAATTGCTTTCATTCCTTCTTGAGTTGCCTTTTTATGACGTTCATGTCGCTTGAAAATCTCTTCAAGACCTTCTTGCTTCATCATTTGAAGTGAAGCTTCCAAAGCAAAATAAAGGTTTACTGAGGGAGTAAATGGAGTACTGTTTTTAATAATTGTTTTTCGATAAGAATTTAAATCTAAATAAAACTTAGGTAAATTCGAATTTTCATTTGCTTGCCATGCTTTTTCACTTAAAGCAACAAAGCTAAGGCCGGGAGGCATCATATAACCTTTTTGGGAACCAGATGCAATTACATCAATTCCCCATTCATCCATTGGGACATTACATGCTCCAAGGCTTGTCACACAATCTGCAATAGTTAATGCTTTCCCATGTTGCTTTACGTACTTAGAAATTCTTTTTAGATCATTAATAACTCCAGTTGAAGTTTCTGAGTGAGTGAGAATCACAGCTTGAATATTTGGATCAGCTTCAAGGGCGGCTTTAAATTTCTCAGGATCTAGTGCCTTTCCCCATTCTGCTTTTATTACTTCAACTTTTAATCCATAGGCCTTGGCAACTTTGACCCAACGTTCTCCAAATTTCCCATTTTCGCCACAAATCACCTTATCGCCATAACTCAAAGTATTTATAATTGCTGACTCCATAGCCGCTGTTCCGCTTCCAGTAATTGTCAAAACATCTTGATTAGTTTGATGCAGCCATTTCAGAAGTTCATGAGTTCTTTTTGTGAGCTCTTGAAATTCTTTGCTTCGATGACCAATCGGATGCTTGGATAATGCTTTTAAAACTCTTTCTGGAACTGGAGTAGGTCCAGGAATCATTAGGGTTAATTTGTCCTCCATAGTCATAGGGTGCAAAATTAGGTATCTTAAAAATTTTTTGAGGCTTTATTAGTTATTAATCATTTTTCTAAAGCATCGCAAGGCTTTACTTTGCCAGTATGGGCTACTGCGGCTTCTAAAGCAGCAGTAAAATTATTATTAGGCCATAATTTTGAGCAAAATCAAATTATTGATTTGCCAGATGATCAAGAGCCTATAAATGTTTTTATAAAATCAGGATCATTAATTGATAAGGGCAAATTTGCTTTAGCGATTAGCCAAGCTGATTCAGGATTAGCTCTAGATATTACAAATGGGATGGAAATATGGGCCATAGTCCAATTAGAAAATGAACCAGATAAGGAGCAAACAAATGTTGAAAAGGATATGGATTCTTGGCTTAATCTTGTTGCAGGTAAAGGAGTTGGCAGAGTTCTTTCATCGGGGAAAGCTTCCATATCATCATTTGCTTATAAATTATTTGATCTGAATCTTCGTCACTTGATTCCAAAAGGATTAAGGCTAAGGCTTGAAATTGTATTGCCAGATGGAGAGAAACTTGCAGAACGAACAAGTAATTCTGCCTTTGGAATAGTAGATGGACTTGCTCTAATTGGAACTCAGGCTCAAGGGCAAGTTAGTGCATCACCAGATCAACAGCAAAGTGTTCTTGATCAATTACGTGCTCAATGTGCAGAGTTCAATTTTTCAGGGAAAATGATTTTCGTGATAGGAGAAAATGGTTTTGATTTAGCGTTGAAATATGGATTACCAAAAAAGTCTATTTTGAAAACAGGAAATTGGGTTGGCCCTGCAATTGTTTGTGCAGCAGAATTAGGAGTAAAAGAATTAATTTTATTTGGTTATCATGGAAAATTAATAAAACTAGCTGGGGGAATATTTCATACGCATCACCATTTAGCTGATGCAAGATTAGAAATCCTTACTTATTTAGCAATCCTAGAAAAATTACCATTGGAATTAGTTCATCACATTATGAATGCTTCTTCTATAGAAGAAGCGTTGTTGCTATTGGAATCTCAAGATTCAGCTATGGTTAAGAAATTATGGACACGAATTGCATTTGAGATAGAAAAGAAAAGCAATGATTATATAAAGAGATATTTGGCGGCTTCAATTCAAATAGGAGCGACTTTATTTGACCGTAATAGGAAGTTACGATGGGCTGGCCCGATTGGTCTAAAACATATGAAAAATTTTGGGATATCTCTAGGGACTTAACCTATTGTTTATCTAGGCTTATTTTTAAAAGTATTTATTAGTTCCATAGATATGTCTCTTTCTTTGCCTGATAAAAATCGAACTCCAACAATTGTAATTCTTGATTTTGGTTCTCAATATTCTGAATTAATTGCGAGGCGCGTTAGAGAAACGCAAGTTTATTCATTAGTAATGAATTATGGGATATCTGCAAAAGAACTAAGTCAAATTTCTCCAAAGGGAATAATTCTCAGTGGTGGTCCCAAATCAGTTTATGAGAGCCATGCTCCTTTATGTGATCCAAAAATATGGGAGTTAGGCATTCCCATATTAGGTGTCTGTTACGGCATGCAGTTAATGGTTCAACAATTAGGAGGGCGAGTAATTCCTGCCACAGGAAAAGCTGAATATGGTAAAGCCCCTTTAACGGTAGATGATCCAACTGCTTTGTTAACTAATGTGGATAATGATTCAACGATGTGGATGAGTCATGGAGACTCTGTAGAAAATTTACCTAAAGACTTTGTTCGTTTAGCTCATACAACTAATACGTCTACTGCTGCAATTGGGTCTCATGAACGTCGTCTATATGGAGTGCAATTCCATCCTGAGGTAGTTCATTCGGATCAAGGGATGGTTTTAATAAGGAATTTTATATATCATATTTGTTCTTGTGAACCAGATTGGACTACCAATACCTTTATAGAAGAAGCAATCAAGCAAGTACAAGATCAGGTGGGGCAAAAAAAAGTATTACTTGCTTTATCTGGAGGAGTTGATTCTTCTACTCTGGCTTTTTTATTACATCAAGCAATAGGAGATCAACTGACTTGTATGTTTATTGATCAAGGATTTATGAGAAAAGGAGAACCTGAGTTCTTAATGGAATTTTTCGATAAAAAATTTCATATTAATGTTGAATATATTAATGCAAGAGAAAGGTTTGTTTCCAAGCTAAAAGGAGTTATTGATCCTGAGGAAAAACGAAAAATTATTGGGACTGAATTTATTAGGGTTTTTGAAGAGGAAAGTCTTCGACTAGGTCCTTTTGATTATTTAGCGCAAGGAACCCTCTATCCTGATGTTATTGAAAGTTCTGGGACAAATATTGATCCGAAAACAGGCGAAAGGATAGCTGTGAAAATTAAAAGTCATCATAATGTTGGAGGCTTACCTAAAGATTTGCAATTTAAATTGGTCGAGCCTTTAAGAAGATTATTTAAAGATGAAGTCAGGAAAGTAGGCAAATCACTAGGCTTGCCTGATGAAATTGTCCGTCGCCATCCTTTTCCTGGCCCTGGTTTGGCAATTAGAATACTTGGAGAAGTTAGCCATGAAAAACTCAACTGTTTAAGAGATGCAGATTTAATAGTTAGAGAAGAAATTAATAAAGCAGGCTTATACAATGATATTTGGCAAGCATTTGCTGTTTTATTGCCGGTCCGCTCTGTAGGAGTCATGGGAGATCAACGAACATACGCTTGGCCCATAGTTGTACGATGTGTTTCTAGTGAGGATGGTATGACAGCAGATTGGTCAAGATTGCCTTATGACATTTTAGAATTGATTTCAAATCGTATTGTTAATGAAGTACAAGGAGTTAATAGAGTGGTCTTAGATATTACGAGTAAACCTCCAGGCACGATTGAGTGGGAATAGCATTGACTACTAAGTAGTAGTTATACATTGAAATACATACTTCACCGTGGGACGTTTTTAGTGTCTCTACGGAGAAATCGTAGAAAGAAGATTTTCTCTACACTGTGATTTGATTTTTAGATCCATTTGCTATGAATCTATTGACGATTTCTTGGGATTCAGTTGTTAACTAATAGGTACAAAGGGAAAATCATTAAATCTTTTGGTTTCTAGAAAGATTTTTCGATGTATTTTGTTACTGCAGATGTAGAATTCGAAATATCTATAAAAGACTATGCTATTTTACAAACTTCAATTAACTTGCAATAAATTCTAATGTAGATCGGTGAGCCTTGATGTTATCTTTTGAAAGTCAAATTATCCAATTAGAAGAAGTAAAAGATTGTATTAACTTTGCTGTTAATGCAAAGAAAATAGTATGCATTGGGGTCGATGGACCTACAGCATCAGGAAAGACAGTTTTTGCACAATTACTAAAACAAGAGATTTTAAATATTTCAAATAAAGATGTTCAACTTGTACCTTTGGATTCTTTATTAGTTGAACGCACAGTTCGTGAGAAAAGTTTGCAAAATATACATAACGTTGGGATACCTTTTGAACATGAAGCTGAGATGCATATGAGATTTTCCAAATTTGATAATTTACTCAACCTAACAAATCTGAAAAAACTAGATTTATCTGATCAGACAGAGATAACTATAGAAAATCTATATTCGAGATCTGATGAAGGACGCTGTACGGGAAAATTAAAAATAAATTTAACAAATGAAACAGTCCTGATTTTTGAAGGTCATTACACAACCAGACCAGAATTCAATAAAATTCTAGATAAAAACTTTATTTTGTTAGCTAAAAGGGAAAATTTAATTAGAAGAAAAATAGAAAGAGTAGCTAATTATAGGGATAAAAAAGAGGTAGAGGACTATTTTGATTTAATAGATGAGCCTTCATATCTCTCCAATTATTATAGATTTGCCTCTCAAAATTCAGTAATAATAGATAATTCCGAATTTTCAAAACCTTTTTGTGTTGGATATAATCATATTCAACTATTGTTAAATACGAAAAAATTTTTAGAACCAAGAAGGATATCTTCAGAAAAAATAAAGGAATTTATATTTGGTTTGCATGGATTGTCTAACTACTGTTTAGATGATCAAAATAACATTGAAAAGTTATTAGATAATTTGAATAATAAAGATGTATTAGAGAGCAAAAAAACTATATCTGAAACATTTTCTATTAATAAAATATCTCATAAAATCTCTTATTTTGACTATTTAACAAAAAATAAGATTGAAGTAGGTTTAGTTGTCAAATTGTTTGAGATAAATAGCTTTTGGATTATAAGTAAAAGTTTTGGAAGAATAACTCACCTTGTCTTTTGGGAGGGTGGAGTATTTAAGATTAAAAATGGAATCATTGATCGATTATATTTTCTTAAAGAAAAAGATCATTCTTCAAAAAAAGCTATAAAAAACTTTTGGGAAAATCTACACAATGGCAAAGCTTTTATTACATCTGCATTGCTTAGCGATAATTTAAAGGTAGATGGAAATGCTCGTTGTTTTTTAGATAATGTAAGCCGAGTTTCTTTTTTTGCTAGTGCCTTGAAGCATACTCAATTTAACTGTAGATCTTTAGGAGATTTTTTTGTGATTTCGTATCGAGGTTCTCTTGAGGATAAAACTGAAAAAATTACATCGATACCAAGTGTATTTACAATTAATGAATCTATTTTAAGTAAGAATGAAAATTATTATTATCAAAAAAAATCTAGCGCTTACATTTTGACGACTGATTTTTTAATTCTAAAGACATATTTGACTCAAGAGATTCTGAAGGAATTGCAAGAAATTTACTTTGAATCTACAGATATTACAATTAGGTCAGCAATAATTAATGGCCTTTTACATGAAGATAATCAATCCTTAATACCTGAAAATATTCGAAATTATTTGCAATATAGCATTGGATTTTTTCCAGTTTCAATGTCTAGATTATATGTTTTAAAGAGAATGGGATTGGAAGAAACTAATGTTTTAGCGGCAAATATTTACGATATAACAGAAGATTCCATAGACTCTTCAGCATATATAGAAACTGCTTTTGAAAACTCATTACCAACTATTGTTCAGATTAGTCTCAATGCATCTGGTCAAGCAGAAATAAATCCAGATGGATCAAAGATGATTGGTTATCTTCAACCGGAACAAGGTATCTATGATTTTACAAGTTCTATATGTAATAGCCTCGTAAAAATTCTAGATGATAGAAATTCAAAAAATCAGAGCCCACCTTTTATCGGAATTGGCTTAGATCATGTTGATGTTAGAGGAAACTATCCAACTGGAAGGTCGTCCAGATTTGTAAGACAAGCAATTCAAACAGAATCTGTCACGCACTTAACCTTAGATGGTTCTGCACATTTCAAACCTCGGAAGAAAGTCCTATCTGAATTATTCAAGGCATACGTAGAAGTTTTTAGGACCTCTTTGAGCTTCTTAGACAAAATTAATATTGATGGTATCGATTTGGAGTTTTGTACGGGTGAGTTGAATTATATAGGAGAAGAGACTTCGCCCCATTATCCTGATGGAAAAGAAATGTCAATTTTGCCTATTTGCTTATCTTGCTCTTTAGATAAAGAAAAGGATCTGGAGTATAAAGCTGCTTTATCAAATAGTCTGAAATTATATGTAGGAAATCTCGGTACAACGCATCATGGCAATGACAAAGAAAGTTTTCTAAAACTCGAGTTAGCAGAGGAATGGCAACAAGCTCTTGAAGGGACAAATTTTGTAAGTCCTGTTTTGCACGGAACTACTGGCTCTAGTGATGAGACATTTTCATTGGCCTCGAAATCTTGTCAGAAAATCAATATCGCTGGATCTTTTTTACGGGTACTTTTAGAGAATTTAAATTTATCGCAAAAAAAAGTTTTGGGTTTTAATTCCTTTGATAATAAAAGTAAATTTCTATGTGCAAAGTTTGGACTAATTCAAAAAGACCAAGCAATTATTAGTAAAAAAGAATTAAAAAAAGAGTTTTTTCGGTACAGTAAACTTAATAATGTTAAACCGATTTCAAAACAGAATGAAAAGATTGTTAGAAAACCTATTTATGGTAGAAATAAAATTGCACGACACATTTTTTCAAAAATGGAGCAACTATTAATTTAATGAGAGGTGTCTTTCTTCCATCAATGATTGAAGTTGGATTTGGTGACTATTACAAGAGATGCGCCGAGTTGCTTTTTAATGAAGGTTTTAAGTCTTTTCATATTGATTTTGGTGATAATAAATTGATAGGAAGGGAGCTTGAACCCTGGGATAAAGTATCTTTCTTGAAAAGTCTAGGGTCTGGAATGAGGCTGACGGCTCATATAATGTGCATGTCAGGAGACCACTCTCTTAGCGTTGAAAAAATAACTGATAGATGTATTGAAGAAGGATTTGAGATCATATATATACACCCAAGATCTTTTAGCAATTTAAATGATTTGCTTACATTCAAGGAAAGAGCATTCAAAAATGCACACCATATTTTTGGAATTGTCTCTGAGTTAGATGAGACAACAAATCAAAATTTGGTTGATTTTGTTGCAGATAATTCCATAAAGAATCTTCTTCAAATGGGTGTACCTATAGGTAGGGGAGGTCAGAAGTTTGGCTGGTCTGCTACTGATAGAATTGAAGATTTTACTTTAGGTTGTTCAACTATATCTAATGTTGAATTAGATGGAGGACTAACATTTGATGTGCTTAGAAAGCTTCAAAAAAGCAACATAGGCAGGTTTGCAGGTTGGTCACTTGTTGCAGATACAGATCCATTAATTGTTTTATCAAGAGCACTTGAAGTTAAACAACTTATTTAATATGAACATTGTTATACCTATGTCTGGGACTGGTTCGAGGTTCGCTCAAAAAGGCTATAAAGAAATTAAACCCTTAGTTCCAGTTTTTGGTAAACCTATAATTCAATATATTATCGAGAAATTCTCTTTTAATGATCATTTCATCTTTATTTGTAGAGATGAACATTTATCAAATAAAGATTTAGATCTGAAAAACTATTTAAATAGTTTAGCTCCAAATACATCTGTTCTTGGAGTCGAAAATCATAAACTAGGGCCAGTTCATTCTTTGATGAAAATTCAGGAACATATTGATATAAATCAAGAATTGGTGGTGAATTATTGTGACTTTGATTGGAGATGGAATTATGCTCAGTTCAAAAAATGGTTGTCAACAGAAAAACCCGAAGCAGCTTTATGTGTTTACTCTGGATTTCATCCACATTATGTAAACCCAGCAACATACGCTTATACCCGTAATCATCAACATAATGTTTTAGAAATTAGAGAAAAGCAATCTTTTACAAAGTATAGAGAGGAAGAACCAGCTGCCAGTGGAACTTTTTACTTTTCTAGTGGAAAACTATTATTGGATGCTTGTCAATGGCTTATAAAAAGAGGAGAAGATATCAATGGGGAATTCTATGTGAGTTTATTATTTAATTATTTTCCTTCAAAAGGTATGAGAACTCTTACATATTTTATAGAACATTTCATGCAATGGGGTACTCCTCAGGATCTTGAAGAATTTATATTTTTTGCAAAAAAAGTACCTCTCAACTTTAAAAAGAACTTACTAGATTGCCCCTCAATTACTCTAATGGCAGGAAAGGGTAATAGGATGAAGTCAATAGATAAACTTAAAAAGCCATATTTGAAAATTGATAATAGTAATTTATTTCAAATTTGTACTCGTAATTTTCAAAGTAATAAAATAAATATTTGCGCAGTAAATGGAGATAACGAAGATAATCAATCCAAGGATCTTTTTGCAGGCGCAAAACAGATTGCTGTTGGTGACACAGGATCATCAGTAGAAACATTGTTTCTTGCACTTAATAAATCTGAGTTACTTAATAACGACGAAATTTTTATATTGCCTTGTGATGCTGCGATTGATTTAGATTGGAATAAATTAATAATAGAATGTAAAAAAATGGAAGAATGTGAAGCTATTATTTTCTCATTCTCAGGATATCCATATGCTCGCTGGCTACCTAATCAATATGGCTGGCTGCATTTAAATGAAGATCAGTCTGTCAAAGCAATTGGTTATAAACGTGACTGGGATGCAGATTTTTCTAATCCAATTATCACAGGTCACTTTTGGTTTCCTAGCATTGGAAGACTTAAGGCCAATCTTAAGTTATTCTTTCAGAGTATTAATGAGCGTGATAAAGAAGCCTCAATTGATGAATTCTGTGAGTTTTTGATAAAAAGAAATCACAAAGTTTTTTCTTATCATGTTGATGATTTTCTTTGCCTAGGAACTTCTCAAGAATTTCGAACTTATGAATACTGGTTAAATGCGAATGCAATCTCGGAGCTTAATTAGACAAGCACTGTATTTTTTAGTTGCAGGAGTGTCTGCAGTTTCTATAGATTATGCAGTCTATAGAATTACTTTAGGTTTAACTGGATCTATTTTTTCAAAAGTATTTGGCTTTTATTCAGGAGTCATTGTTAGCTTTCTAATTAATGGTTCTTATACATTTCGTAGAAATGGGCAAAGCTTGCTGTCCTCAAAATATTTTTTTAGATACCTTATTGTCTTAACAGTAAGTATGTTTATAAATGTATTAACAAATTACTTTCTTTTAAGTTATTTTTCTTTAATCTCAAATATAACATTTCTGGCATTTTCTGTGGCAACATTTATCTGTATGATATTTAACTTTCTCAGTATGAAATTCTTCGTATTTAAATGAAAAAAATTACGATCGTTATACCTTGCTTCAACGAAGCAGAGTCATTACCAGATCTTCTTCACCAGTTGAGAAAAATTAATTCAAGCTTCAATTTTATTTTGGTAGATAACGGCTCTACAGATAATACTCAAGAGATTTTAAGTACGCTAACGATCCCAGAGAACATAGCAATAGTAAAAAATGAAATTAATACGGGCTATGGAGCTGGTATTAAACTTGGACTTAAAAAAGTAGAAACTGAATATTGCGGTTGGATGCATGCCGATTTGCAGCAAGATGCAACTGTTCTTAGCAAGGCAAAAATATTGCTTGATAACTTGAATGAAAAAGAGATTTCGGGGTCAGTTGCCTTAAAGGGGTTAAGGACAGGCAGGTCAATTTTTGAAAACTTATTTACAGTTGGTGTTGCCATTGTCACTTCAATTTTATTTTTTCGGAAATTTTGGGATATTGCAGGCCAGCCAAATATCTTTAAAACTTCGTCTTTGAAATTTTTGGATAATGCTCCCGATGATCACAATTTCGAATTTTATGTTTATATTCAATTTTTAAGGTCCCAAGGAACTTTTAAAAGGTTTGACGCTCCATTCTATAAAAGAAGATTTGGAGTTTCTTCTTGGGATAGAGGACTGGCAAGCAAATTAAAACATGCAAATCGAATCTTTAAATATATTTTGAATTTAAGATTCAACTCTTAACTTTAATCCATATGTCTGGATCTTTAGTGCAGACAGCATCTATATTTAAATCCAAACACATTTTGGCAATTTGATTTGTGCTGAAAATAGAGTCTTTTTGAAGTTCAGGTGATACTAAGCATATTTTAAAATTTGCTTTTTTTAATAATAAAATAGTTTTCTTATTTAAAGGAAAATTTGAAAAGTAATCAACCCAAACCCACTTCGCTTTATCTTTAAATGAAAGTGCATATTCAATTGGTTCTCTATCAGAAAATCTGACAGCAAGATTTTCCGAAGAAAATCCTTTTATTTCTTTTCGAAAGGCTTTATCTGAGTAATTAACTAAATATGGCATCGACATTTCTAAAAAGAACCAGTTTTTAACTTTATACTTTCCCATAGCTTTTATACAGGCTTCTTCAATTCCTTCGGATTTAAGATTTAAAATTAGTGGTCCAAAACTATTCCATTTATCTAATAAATCTATTAGCTTAGTCTTGTTTTGAATATGATGATCAAAAGGGTCATGTTGAAGAATGAGATCGTTTTCATGATATCTCACATCCACTTCGATCCCATGATTAATTGGCAGCTCTCCTAAAGATTTAAGATTATTTATCCTGTGATGGATTATTAACATTAAGAAATTTCCTTAAATATTATTTTAAAAA
>CETG01019297.1_pt1 | contig 16600 bp, 15 predicted proteins | sample 361471 | NCBI WGS metagenome assembly CETG01 (sample SAMEA2622696, study PRJEB7988) | marine metagenome | isolation source: saline water (ENVO:00002010), including | reverse complement strand
TCTCTATAAATCATAAGGACTAAATCTGCATCTTGTTCAATTGAGCCGGATTCTCTAAGATCACTTAGCATTGGACGCTTATTGGTACGAGATTCAACACCCCGACTTAATTGTGATAGAGCTACAACAGGAACTTTTAATTCTCGTGCCATTCCTTTAAGACCACGAGTAATTCTTGAAATTTCTTGTACTCGATTATCTGTATTGGAACCTTCCATTAATTGTAGATAGTCAATAATAATTAACCCTAATTCTTTTTTTTGCTCGGCTATTAATCGTCGACATAGAGAACGCATTTCAAGAACACTTGAATTTGGTTTATCATCTATATACATAGGTAGCTGACCTAATGTATTAATTCCTTCACCAAGGAGTGGCCATTCTTCTTGTTGTAAACGACCAGTTTTTAATCGACTACTTTCAATTCCGACTTCCATGGACAGTAGTCGATATGTCAGTTGTTCTTTGCTCATCTCAAGACTAAAGATGCAGACGGGCAATTCGTGTATCTGAGCAACACTTTTCGCCATATTTAAAACAATTGATGTTTTACCCATAGCTGGTCTGCCAGCAACAATTATCAGATCACTACGTTGTAGACCCTGAGTCATTGCGTCTAAATCATAAAAGTTTACGGGGATACCAGCTATGGCCTTGCCAGTTGAATTATTTTCTATCTCTTCAAATGTTTTGGTCAATATTTCAGAAGTAGGAGTAAGCCCTTTGGAAGGCTTTTCTTGACTGATGGCGAATATTTTTTGCTCGGCTTTATCTAGAGCTTCTTCTATTGGAAGATTCTGATCAAACCCTAATTTTATAACTTCGTTTCCAGAACGAATAAGTTGACGTCGTAGAAATTTATCCGTAATTAGTTGTGCTACTTGTTCTATTGATGCAGTAGAGGTAACTCGTTCAACTAGTTCTACAAGTCGATTGTTGCCTCCTATTTTCTCAAGGTTTCCTGTATCTGCTAACCAGGCGCTCATTACAGTGAGGTCTGTTGGTTTGCTTTGACTATGAAGCATTAAAGCAGTGCGGAAAATTTCTCTATGGGCACTGAGATAAAAAGCCTCTGGTTGAACTAAATCTGCTACACGACTAATTGCATCTGGGTCAAGTAGGATCCCTCCAATGACAGCTTCTTCTGCTTCTAGGTTTTGAGGTGGAATTAGATCAGGTTGAACTTCAAAATTTGGTTCTTCAGAATTTTTAGATTGTCTAAAGGGCTGGCCTTTACCTTGACCAGAATTTGAATTATTTGATAAAGGTACGCTAATCATTTATTTGATAATCCAATAAGAACGATTCACTGACTTTGAGGTTTGATAAAGGGAAATTACAAATGATCAGTAACTAACTACTTCTAAATTAATTTCAGCAGTGATTTCACTATGAAGTTTTATTTGCACTTTATATTTCCCAATACCATGAATTTCTGGGACAGAGATATCTCGGCGATCTATTTCTTTTTTTGTTGCTTCTTGAATGACTTCTGCAATATCTCCATTTGTGACACTTCCAAATAAAACGCCATCTTCACCAACTTGTTTTTTAACTGTAAATCTCCCAATAGTTTTTAGAGCAGTTTGAAAATCAATTGCTTCTTGTTTTAAAGCTGCTTCTTGTTCAGCTTGTTTTGCACGTCTATGTTCAACTTGTTTTAAAACAGCTGGTGTTACGGCAACAGCTTTTCCATAAGGAAGAAGGAAGTTTCTTGCAAAACCAGGAGCAACTTCTACCAGGTCGCCATCTTTACCTAGGCTTAAAATGTCTTCATTTAGAACAACTTGTACTCTCTTGGCCATGGTGGTGAAGGGGGTGAACCTTTTTTAGATATCTTATTGATTACCTTACGATGACACAGGCAAGCGGATTTTTTTAGCAAGCCCTAAAGCATGTAGCAGACGAATATGTTGCCAAGTTAAATCTATTTGGCTTTTTTTTAATCCATGCCTAGCAGAGTTAGGAAATGCATGATGATTATTATGCCAACCTTCTCCAAAGGTAAGTGCGGCTACCCAAGGATTGTTTTTTGAATTATCTCCACTTTCATATTCCACAGTTCCCCAACAATGTGTGGCTGAATTTACTAGCCAAGTAATGTGGTATACAAATACTAGGCGCAGAGGAATTCCCCATAAAACCATAGACCAACCTCCTACTTGTGTTATATCACCAATCCAAAAAAGTAATCCTCCTAAAGGAATTTGAAGAAGAAGAAAGTTTTTATTTAAAAAGCGATAGTAAGGATCTTTGATTAAATCTCCTGCAAGACGAGGTACTGCATCCATTGCTGGTACATGTTCGAACATCCATCCCATATGGCTCCACCAAAACCCTTTATTGCTGTCATGGTGATCAGGATCTGTATCAGAGAAAGTATGATGATGCCTATGAAGACCTACCCAATCGATTGGACCATGTTGGCAACTTAAAGCTCCACAAGTAGCAAAAAATCTTTCTATCCACTTTGGTAACTGAAATGAACGATGAGATAAAAGACGGTGATATCCAAGGGTTACTCCTAGGCAAGCAGTAATCCAATAGAGGATTAAAAATGCTGAGAAAGCTTGCCAACTCCAGAATCTAGGAAGTAACGCAAAAATTGTTAATCCATGAATGCCAGCCATAAATATTACTGTTCCCCATCTTCGATGAAGTCTCTCTGGCTTAAATGCTGAAGCCTTATCAATAGGCAGTTGCAGTTTTTCCGAAGCGGCACTGGCTTTATCTGCTGTCACTGGACGAGATAGTGGAGCAGTCGCTTCGATCACACTTGAAACCATAGGTGATCAGGTTACTTGATGTTTATAATACCTGATAAGGATCTATATCAATTTTCTAGTACGATCTTTTAAATGATCTTTTGATTACAGGGTTTCGCGATCGACTATCTGATGGAAGGCGAGCAATGGCTCACCTTATTCATGTATGGCATGAGCGTAATGGCTGGTCTCATAAGGTTTTACCTGCTTTAGCTGAATCTCTTGATTTAGGTAGAGTTCATAATTCTCAAATTTCAAATCTTCGAAATGGAAAGTTGGCGTCTCCAGGCCCTGAAGTGTTTTTGGCATTAGCTCAGGCGAATTCAATTCTTGATCACGGAATAGAAACTATTAGTAAACAATTGGAAGGATATCCTGAGTTATTAAAAGTACTTTCGGATTCGGCTTTGCCTATAGAAGGTAATGATGGCAAGGCCTTGGGCGCTGGTGATTTTTTTGAAATTTTTCTTGGTTTAGCTCCGTTACCTTCTTCTTTTGATTGGTTTATTGAAGATGATGAGGCAGTTAGGCTTAGTGCGGCTTTGGCTGAACATTTATGTAATAAAAAATCTTGGCGACAATGTAAAGAGCATGTAATGAAGGCTTATCAAGTAAGTAAACCTGCCAGGAGAGAAAGATTTGCTGAGGTGATGGCAGGATTACGTGATTACACCGCTGAGGAATTAGATGGGGAATTATTAGATCTTTACGAGACGAATCTTTCTCTTAATGGCTCTTCTCTTTTAGGAGTTGATTGTTTTTTAGAGGATTTACGAAAGAGAGCTTTAAGTCTTCCAGATCAATAGATTTATTAGGAATTTTTTGAAAAATTTTGGATTTCTTTCTTTCCAATTCAGTTTCTGATCAATTACTGAAAGAAAAAGTTAGTGATCTAATTTTTTCAGTATCCAGAAGGTTAAGGCCTTTGGCAGAAGCTCGTACTGAACTTGTATTGCCTCAGATGCAGAAGGTTTTGAGGGTTTTTTGCGAAGAAAGGCTTGGTACTCAACATTTCACATCAGGAACTGGTTATGCTCATGGAGATAGGGGCAGAGAAAAAATTGATAGGATTTTTGCCAAAGTTTTAGGAGCAGAGAAAGCTGCAGTTAGATTGCAATTTGTTAGTGGTACTCATGCAATAGCTTCTGCTCTTTTTGGAGTTCTTAGGCCAGGTGATTACTTGTTATCTGTTACAGGAAAGCCATACGAAACTCTTGAAGAAGTTATTGGATTAAGAAGTTCGCATCAAGGGTCGCTTGCAGACTTCGGCATTCAATTTAAAGACATTCCTTTTCCTAATGAGTCTGGTTTTGATTTTATTGAATTGGAAAAAGCTTTAGACGAACAACCAAGAATGGTTTTTATTCAGAGAAGTTGTGGATATGCTTGGCGTCCGTCTGTTTCGATTGATCAGATTCAGGAGATCTGTGCTCGGGTACACAAAAGACAACCTGAATGCATTTGTTTTGTAGATAATTGTTATGGGGAGTTTGTAGAAGCAAAAGAACCTTCTGAAGTAGGGGCAGATTTAATAGCAGGTTCTTTAATTAAAAATCCAGGCGGAACAATTGTTCCTACAGGTGGTTATGTGGCTGGGAGAGCCGATTTAGTTGAAAAGGCTTGTTGCAGGCTTACCTCTCCTGGGATTGGTTCACAGGGAGGAACCAGTTTTGATCTAAATAGAATTGTTTTACAAGGATTATTTTTAGCTCCTCAAATGGTTTCCGAAGCTTTGATTGGTGCTGATCTTATTTCAGCTGTTTTTAAGGAACTTGATTTTCCTGTTTTACCAGCACCAGGAGATAAACGAGGAGATGTGATTCAGGCGATTTGCTTGGGCAATCCTGATGCGTTGAAAATAGTATGCAAAGCATTTCAAAAATGTTCTCCAGTGGGGTCTTACTTGGATCCAATTCCGGCGGAAATGGCTGGTTATTCTAATAATTTGGTTATGGCAGGTGGAACATTTATTGATGGCAGTACTAGTGAATTTTCTGCAGATGCTCCTTTAAGGGCCCCATATAATTTATTTGTGCAAGGAGGTACCCATCGATCTCATATCAAAATTGCATTGATTCAAGCAATTTTTGATTTAAATAAAGCAGGATTAGTCGATTTGCCCCAAAATACATAGAAGTTGTTGGCCCTTATCAATGGCCTTTGATTTCCCAGATCAATTTCGATTTGCTGATAGTCATGAGTATGCTTCTCTTGAAGGAGATTTGACTAAAATAGGCATTAGCGCTTTTGCTGTTGATCAACTTGGTGACATTGTTTTTGTAGATCTTCCTGATGTTGGAACGTCTTTAAATAGAGGAAGTTCATTTGGCTCTGTTGAATCAGTTAAAGCCGTTGAGGATATGTATGCACCATTGAGTGGTGAAGTTGTTGAAGTGAATCAGTCAGTCTTAGCCAATCCTGAGAGCCTACAGAATGATCCTCATGGAGAAGGATGGCTTTTATTGATACGTCCATCTGATTTGTCTGAATTGGAGAAACTTATGAATGCGCAGGCTTATGCCAGTAAGATTGCTGCTAAATAAACAAATTTATTCGTAATTTTTCTCTCGTTTTGGCGAATAATTTTATTAGCCTTGCTCAATCAAATAATTTTTGCTTCTTATTGAAGAGTTTATGAATCTATTGAGAGCCAATTCATCAAGTTTTTTTAGACGTCATGTTGGCTTGTCTGAAAATGATCAAGCCGCAATGCTTGAGGCCTTAGGTTATTCAGGTCTAGATGAATTTATTTCCTCTGTAGTTCCTAATAATATTTTGGATGAGAACCTTTCTTCTTCATTGCTACTTGAAGCATGTACAGAAAAAGAGGCTCTAGATGAAATCTCAAAAATTGCTAATAAAAATAAAACTTTTCGTTCATTAATTGGTCTTGGTTATTACGGAACAGCTATGCCCTCTTCTATAAAGAGGCATGTTCTTGAAAATCCTGGATGGTACACGGCATATACCCCTTATCAAGCAGAAATTTCTCAAGGCAGATTAGAAGCTTTGTTTAATTTTCAAACTCTTATTAGTGAATTAACAGGACTTCCAATTGCAAATGCTTCATTGCTTGATGAGGCCACAGCAGCAGCAGAAGCAATGAGTCTTAGTTTTGCGGTTAATAAAAATCCTCAATCCAAACGATTTCTAGTACATGATCAAGTTTTACCTCAAACAATATCTGTATTGATTACCAGGGCAGAACCCTTGGGGATAGATGTAGAAGTGCTTAATTTAGAACAACTTTCTTTTGATTTAGATGTTTTCGGGGTGTTATTGCAATTACCTGGATGTAATGGTTCTATTTGGGATCCTTCTGAAATTATTTCCAACGCCCATGATGTTGGCGCATTAGCAACTATTGCAATTGATCCGCTTGCTCAAGTTTTGATTGCCCCAATTGCAGATTTTGGAACTGATATTGCTATTGGTAGTGCGCAGCGATTTGGAGTTCCGATTGGGTTTGGAGGCCCTCATGCAGCTTTTTTTGCTACTAAAGAAACTTTTAAACGTCAAATTCCAGGAAGATTAGTAGGCGAATCTGTTGATGCAGATGGCCAGCCAGCCTTGCGATTAGCATTACAGACTAGAGAACAACATATTCGGAGAGATAAGGCAACTAGTAATATTTGTACAGCCCAGGTTTTGTTAGCAGTTATTGCATCATTTTATGCAATTTACCATGGTCCTTCCGGCTTGGAATTGATTGCAAAAAGAATTGTTTATTTACGAAGTAAGTTCGAACATTACTTGCAGAAACTTGGTTATGAATTAGATGAGATCGAACGATTTGATACAGTTGAAGTATTTTCAAAAGATGCTTCAGAAGTCATTCGATTAGCAGCATTATCAGGTTTTAATTTACGTATTTTACCTTTAGGAGTATCTCAAGAAGAAGCGAAAGGTTTTGGAATTACTTTTGATGAATTAAGTACTGAAGATGAATTAAATCAACTTATTCAAATTTTAGTTAAGAGTAATAATCAATCATTTCCATCGATTGTTGAATTACCAATGCAAATAAATAATTTAATTAAAACTACTCCTTTAAGAAAGGAACCATGGTTACAACAATCTGTTTTTCATATATACCGCAGTGAAACTGAACTTTTGCGTTATATCCATCGCTTAGTTAGTAAAGATTTTTCCTTGGTTCATGGAATGATCCCTTTAGGTAGTTGCACAATGAAATTAAATGCAACGGCAGAATTAGTGCCTGTTAGTTGGAATACATTTTCTGATATTCATCCTTTTTCACCTTCGGATCAATATTTGGGTTATCAAAAGTTAGTTAGTGATCTTGAGTCTTGGTTAGCAGATTTAACAGGTTTTAGTGGGGTTTCATTACAGCCAAATGCAGGATCTCAAGGCGAGTTTGCCGGATTATTAGTGATTAAAGCTTGGCATAAATATTCTGGTCAAACTCATAGAAATATTTGTTTGATTCCAACTAGTGCTCATGGTACTAACCCTGCCAGTGCTGTTATGGCGGGTTTAAAAGTTGTTCCGGTTAATTGTGATAATGAGGGTAATATTGATCTTCAAGACCTTGAAGAAAAGTCACTTAAATACAATGCTGAATTATCAGCATTAATGGTTACTTATCCTTCTACTCATGGAGTTTTTGAACCTCAGATAAGGCAAGTTTGTGAAATCGTCCATCAACATGGGGGACAAGTTTATTTAGATGGAGCTAATTTAAATGCACAAGTTGGTCTTTGTCGTCCTGGCAAATATGGGGCTGATGTGTGTCATTTGAATTTACATAAGACGTTTTGTATTCCTCATGGAGGAGGAGGTCCAGGAGTAGGCCCTATAGCTGTGGCATCGCATTTGGTTCCTTTTTTACCAAGTCATCCTCTTGTTAAGTGTGGTGGGAAAAACTCTATTGGACCGGTTTCTGCTGCTCCATTTGGAAGCGCATCAATTTTGCCTATTAGTTGGATGTATATCCGAATGATGGGTAGTAATAATTTGAGAAAAGCTTCTGCTTTGGCAATGCTTTCAGCAAATTACATTGCCAATCGTCTTGCACCTTATTATTCGATTTTATTCAAAGGTGTGAATGGGTTAGTGGCACATGAATGTATTTTAGATTTGCGTCCTATTAAGCAAAGTATTGGAATTGAAGTAGATGATATAGCAAAAAGATTGATGGATTATGGATTTCATGCTCCAACTGTGAGTTGGCCAGTTGCAGGAACTTTAATGGTTGAACCTACGGAGAGTGAAAGTTTGTTGGAATTAAATCGGTTTTGTGAAGCCATGATTGCAATTTATTCTGAAATTGAAGAAATCAAAGTAGGTATAAGCGATGTGAAGAATAATCCTTTGCGAATGGCGCCACATACCTTAAGCGCTGTAACTTCAGATGATTGGAATCGTCCTTATACTAGAAAGCAAGCAGCTTTTCCGATTGAAGATCAGCAAATAAGTAAGTTTTGGCCTGCGGTTTCAAGAATAGATAATGCATTTGGAGACCGAAATTTGATATGTACTTGTACTTCTATGTCGGATTTGTTTGCGGATTGAATACTTTCCCCCTGGCACAAAGGGGTTTTTATAGGTAAATTTTCATCGAAAACGAAATTCTTTGTTTTCTTTAGCTGATTCAGAGAGATTTATCACTAATCTTTTTCAGTATTTTTTTATTGCTTGGGGGCACATGAAGAGATTTACTTCAGTTGAAGGAGTGCATAAGCTTCATAAGAACAATAATTTGAATTTACCTGATTTTTCAGAAAATCTTGAATCCACTCTTCAAACTGGAAAATCTTTGCAAGTTGATGGGACTAATGTTGTGCGTGTCCCTTTTGGAATTCGTCAGCCTATAAAACAGAGGCCAGCAAGATCTAATAATTGGATAACTTTAGTTTTACCTTTGAATCCTTTAGGAACTCCTACTCCACCTCCCCAAGCAGCTTAGAAATTACGCTGCAATTTTTTTAGAATTTTTCTCTAGAACATCATGGTAATAGTTTCTTAGCTGTTTAGTTGCGCTAGCCCATCCCCATTTTTCTGCTTCTTCCCTAGCAGCCTTTCTCATTGTTTGCCTATTAACTGCATTGCCTAGGATTTTTTTTGTTGCTTCAATCAGGCTATTGGCCCCTTCATTTAGACCGTCAGGATTATATAAACATCCATTTTCTCCATCAGTGATTATGTCTGGTATACCCCCTCTATTTGCTCCGACTACAGGACATCCAGCTGCCATTGCTTCTAAAAGGACTAATCCAAGAGTTTCTGTGCTTGATGGGAATAAGAAAGCATCTCCGCAGGCATATGCGCTAGCAAGCTCTTCCCCTGACAGATACCCAACGAAAGTAGTGCTGGTTGATTTGAAAATTTGTTCGAGTTGTTGGCGATAGGGTCCATCTCCAACTAGAGCTAGTCGAGTATTAGGAAGAGCCTCTAGAACGGGTTTAATTCGTTCAATTTGTTTCTCTGCAGATAGTCTTCCTACGTAGATCAGCAAAGAGCCTTCATCGCTATATTTTCCCAATAATCGATTACGCATTTCATCGTTGCGTAGTTCTGGTCGAAATGTTTCTGTATCGACTCCTCTTTGCCATAAAGCTGTTTGTTGGATTCCTTTTTCACTCAATTCTTTTACCATTGCAGTCGATGTGCATAGATTCAGAATTGCTTGATTGTGTGCAGCTTTGAGTAGTTCCCATAGAAGTGGCTCAAGCATTCCCATTCCATAATGTTCAAGATATTTAGGAAGATGTGTGTGATAACTAGCTATAAGGGGAATATTGTTTGATTTTGCGAGCCAAATTCCTCCGAGACCTAGAACTGCTGGGTTTACAACATGGATTAAATCTGGTTTAAAACTATCTAGAGCCTCCGAAACAGCTGGTCCAGGTAATCCAAGTTTTAGTTCTGGATACAATGGCAAAGGCATTGCTGGAACACCCACAACTTTGGCGCCCATGTAATTAGTTGGGCAACCTTCTGGGCAAAAAACAATCACCTCGTCACCTGCTTCTACAAGGTGCTTTACGGTTTTAGTTAGTCGAGTAACTATGCCATCGACTTTTGGTAAAAAAGTTTCTGTGAAAAAGGCAATCTTCACGTTATTAATTTTCTTGTAGAACTAGTCTAATTGGATTTGTTGATTGCTTTTGCTTGGGTGGATGTCCAAGCAGATATGCATGGAATTCGCTTGTGATCGCATCGATCTGCCCAACGCTTTGCAATATCAACAACTTCTGCTAATAAACCATCGTCAAGCGTAGTGGGATTAAGTCCCAATTCAATAAAACATCGATTATCCACGATTAAATCGTTTTCTACTGCTTCATTTCTTGGATTAGGAAGGTAATTGATTTTCGCACCAGTTAAAGAAGCTACTTTTTTTGCCAATTCTCCAACTTGATGACTTTCAGTCATTTGATTGAAAATCTTTACTCTTTCTCCTTGGTTTGGTGGATTTTCCAAAGCAAGTTGTACACATTTTACTGAATCTTGAATATGAATAAATGCTCTAGTTTGTCCACCAGTACCATGCACTGTTAATGGATAACCAATAGCAGCTTGCATTAGAAATCTATTGAGAACTGTCCCGTAATCCCCGTCATAATCAAATCTATTGGTTAGACGAGGATCTTTATTAGTTGCATCTGTATTTGTGCCCCAAACAATTCCTTGGTGTAGATCTGTAATTCTAATTTGGTCGTTTTTATTGTAATAGAGGAAAAGTAATTGATCTAAGGTTTTGGTCATGTGATACACGCTTCCTGGACTGGCAGGGTGAAGTATTTCTTCTTCGAATCGACTGCCATCTGGTTGGGGAACCTCCACCTTGAGATATCCCTCAGGAATAGTTGCACCTCGATGAGATCCATATCCATAGACCCCCATGGTCCCAAGATGGACTATATGAATATCCAGACCAGTTTCTACTATTGCGGCCAATAAATTATGGGTTCCATTGACATTGTTATCGACTGTATATCTTTTGGTACTACTGCTTTTCATCGAATAAGGAGCAGCACGTTGTTCTGCAAAATGAACGATTGAATCTGGCTTCTCTTCATTTAAGAGATCAACCAGACTTTGAAATTCTTTTGCTATATCAAGATTAATGAAGCGAATTGGGTGGCCCCCAATTTCTTCCCATGCTTTAAGTCGATCTCCAATACTAGAAATTGGAGTTAATGATTCGACTTCCAAATCCACATCTATTTTTCGACGACTCAGGTTGTCGATGATTAATACATCGTGACCTTGGTCTGCCAAGTTAACGGCACAAGGCCATCCGCAGAAGCCGTCACCGCCAAGAACAAGAACCTTCACTCCAAACTCCAGCAGTAAATAGCTATTAGTTGATCATACGCAAGCTAGTACTTTGTTTTCATTTGATTGTGAACGAGAATGCAAAAAGACCGATTAAAAGCAAAGCACCAAGAATAATAAACATTCGAAATCCATTGGTATCATTAGGTTGTTTTGATAGAACCTCAATTTCTGGTTCTGTAGGAAATGCATTTAAACGTCCTTCAGATTCTTTTGTAACAGTCATGAGGTTTATTTATTTGTCTCGGCGGACCTTATGGACGGAATTGGTGATCTTTTGTTTTCCGTCACTTACCGTTACGCAAATCAATTAAAGATTTGATGAAATGATTCCTTGTATTGGAGAGCTTGGGCTAGCTGTTGGCCTTGGTGGAAGTCTCCCGGCAACGAATGCTTCTCTACCTGCTTCTGTAGCCTTTGCCATGGCAGTTGCCATTAATGATGGATCCTTTGCCAGTGCAATAGCGCTATTAACTAAAACAGCATCTGCACCTAATTCCATTGAAAGGGCAGCTTGACTTGGAACTCCTATCCCTGCATCAACTACAACAGGAACCTTTGAATTTTCAATAATTATTCCAATATTTTCTTCATTTTTTAGTCCTTTAGCTGAACCAATTGGGGATCCAAGAGGCATGACTGTGGCACAACCTGCTTCTTCAAGTCTCTTTGCTAGTAAGGGATCTGCATTTATATACGGTAAAACTGTAAAGTTTTCCTGTATGAGTTTTTCAGCAGCTTCTAGGGTTTCTATTGGATCAGGAAGAAGATATTTTTCATCAGGAATGACTTCTAATTTAATAAAATTGTTGTTTTCTTGACCAGAAAGTTTAGCTAATTCTCTCCCTAGACGCGCCACCCTAACAGCTTCTTCTGCATTGACACAACCAGCAGTATTAGGCAGCATCCAATATTTTTTCCAATCAATTGCTTCCATTAGACCTTGATGACCTGATTGAAGTTCTTGAACTCTTCTAATGGCAACAGTGACGATTTCGCATTTTGAATTTAATAAACATTTTTGCATAATCTCGATATTTGGATATTTCCCAGTGCCGGTAATTAGCCTGCTTTGAAAGCATTTATTACCAATAGTTAAAACCTTGTTTTTATTTTCCATAAGTGAAAATTAATATTTTAATTATGAAAGGTGATTAAAATCCTTTAGAATTCATAGATGGCTCTATTTTAGTGCTTTTTGTTTTGCTTAATCTTTTAAACTCTCTTAGTGCAGTTTTATTATTCGGATCTATTTCTAATACTTTTTGATAAATATTAAATGCTTCATCAGTATCTAAGACTTTTCGTTTAGCAAAAGCAAGATTGTTTAATGCTACTGGATAATCTTCTTTGATTTTTATAGCCAATTTGTAATGAATAATTGCAGATTTGAAATCATTTTGTGCCGCTAAAGAGAAACCAAGAGCATTTTCAATCAAAGCTTTTGCTTCATTTGGCTCTTCTTTTAATTCCTTTAAAGCCTTCTTGAGAGTTGCAGTTGCCTGTGGATATAATCTTTTTCTTAATTGAACTGATCCCAATTCATAGAGTTCTCCTGCATCTTTTGATTTTTCTATTCCCCCTTGTTCTAGTTCTAAAAGCCTCATCTCATCTGCCCTTGTTCTTAGGAGTTGTCTTCCAACCAAAATTGCAATAACAAATAAAAGAGTAGTTAAACCAATTAGGTATGATTCAGGCAGAGAAAAATTCAATTTTATAATAGGGAAAAATACTTCTTTCAGTAGGATTTAACTTTTGCCTGATCCAACAATAGTGCTAAAACTTGATGGATCAATAACTGCTATTTGAGCAAGCATTTTTCTATTGATTCTTATATCAGCTTTTTTTAAGCTGCCCATTAATGAGCTATACGTAGAGCCATTTATTCTTGCTGCTGCATTAATTCTGGCAATCCAAAGACGACGGAAATCTCTTTTTCGGCGTCTTCTGTCTCTATAGGCATTACAAAGAGCTTTCATGACTCTTTGATTTGCTGTACGGAAGAGTTTCCCGTTTCCCCCTCGAAAACCTTGGGCTAATTGGAGAATTTTATTGCGTCGCTTACGTGCAACATTTCCTCTTTTTACGCGTGTCATGAAAATAATAAATAGTTGATTAGGAGTAGGGAAGCATGCGACTTACATTTTCAGCATCACTTTCATTAACAACTGCTTTAGTTGCTAAATGTCTTTTCAATTTTGGACTTTTGTGGTCTAGCAAGTGGTTGCGGAAAGCTCTGCGACGCATAAACTTTCCAGTGCCAGTAGCTTTGAACCGCTTGGCGGCAGCTTTGCGGGTCTTCAGCTTAGGCATCTCGTTTGTCCAGTAAAAGCACAATTACTAAGATTAAGACTAAGACCTCCCTTACGTAAATTGGAGATTTTGGAATTCTTCTTTGTGAATATTTAGTCTTTTCAATGATTCCAAGATACTTGATGATAAGAAATTTACTTTTCAGTGGCAGTTTTCTTCTAGTTGCAGGAGCTTGCGCGGCTAATAAAGCAGAGGACATTTCTTTGTTTAGTTCAAATGGATTGGTCACGACTAAATACGCCTCTGCTCTGCCTTCTTTGGTTACTAAAGATGATTTGTTATATGTAGGATTGGAACCTTATTTAGGCCGCATTAAGAGGCCACTCTTGTTGAATAGCGCAGGCGAAAAATTGTTACTGAAAGATGGTAAAGGAATAGTTCATAAATCATCCACAATCACTATTGAATGGCGAAAAGTTCCATTGTTATCGCCTCAAAAAATTGTTAGAAAAATTGCTGGACCTTTTTCCAGTTTTGAGTCTGCTGAACAGTTTGCTAAGCAATTGGAAAAAATCGGGATCCAATCAAATATTGCTCATCCTAAAGATTGGGAGGTTTGGGTGGAAGGTGAGATGGAAACTCCTTTAGGGATGGATTTTGTTCAGAGAATTCAAATTATTGATTATGCAATTAAACCTGTTTTAAAAGGACGCAATCTTGAATTATTGCTAGAAGGCCCCATATCAATTAATGCTCCCGATGGCTTGGTCTGGAAAACCGGGATATATAAAGGCCCATTTTTATTAATAGCCGATGCATATGGAAGTTGGACATTAGTTGAAAAAGTTACTTTGCAGCAATATTTGAACGGAGTTGTTCCTCATGAGATCGGGGCGTCATCGCCCCCTAATGCTTTAGCAGTTCAAGCAGTTTTAGCTAGAACATGGGCATTGGCCAATATGCATCGTTTTAAAATTGACGGCTATCATTTATGTAGTGATGTTCAATGCCAGGTATATAAAGATCCCAATAAATCTAATGAAAATATAAAACAAGCAATAGAAAAAACTTTGGGTCAGTTTTTGGCTTGGAAAGGTAAGCCTATCCATGCTGTTTATCACGCTACTAATGGAGGTGTAATGGCTTCTGCTAATGAGGCTTGGGCTATGGATCCTCTTAGTTATGTTCGCCCTAAATTGGACGGATCTCCTTCATGGACCAATCGATTTAACTTGCCACTTATATCTAATTCCTCGGTGCGATCTATTTTGGCTTCCAAAGATGGCGCTAATGGTTCTTACCATCATTTATTTAGATGGAAACGAATCTTTACAGTCGAAAAATTAAAGAAAGCTTTATATCAAGCACCGTTAGATTTTGAATCACCTAAAACAATCAAAGTTCTTCAGAGAGGCTCTAGTGGAAGAGTTTTGTCGCTAGCAATACTTGGATCAAATGCTCAAACTCTTAAAATTCTTCGTTTGGATAATATTCGCCGAACTCTTCGTGATTTACCTAGTACTTTATTTGTGATTGATCAATTGGAAGAAGGTGTTTGGCAATTTTCCGGAGGTGGTTTTGGACACGGAGTAGGTTTATCCCAAGCAGGCGCAATAGATTTGGCGCTAAAGGGGTGGAAGCCCACTCAAATTCTTATGCATTACTACCCAGGGACCGATTATGAGACTTTGCCTTAGAGTCCAGAACTGAACTTCGTTATTTTCCATGGCATTAGCTGCGGTAACTGGAAATCGCCGACGAAGTAAAGCTGCTTTGTTTTTATTTTGTTGCAGCTGGGCAGGTGCAGCACCTCATTGGCTTGAACCAATAAGAGGTATTTTGCCTGCAATTACATTGGCTTTTTTATTGGGTGGATATGGATTAAAGGTAGTCTTGCGAGATAGAGATGAGTCTTATGAGAGTTCAAACATTCTTTTCTCTGACGAGATTGATGAAAATAAATTGCCTTGTATTGATGTATTAGTTGCAGCTCGGGATGAAGAAAGTGTTGTTGAGAGACTAATAGAAAGGCTCTCATCTATTAATTATCCAAATCAGAAAATTTCTTTTTGGATCATTGATGATGGAAGTCAAGATAATACGGCTGAAATATTAGAAGTATTAACAAGTAAATTTTCAAACTTTCATTTGCTTCAACGTTCTCGATCCGCAGGAGGGGGCAAGTCAGGAGCATTGAACTATGCATTAAATTTTGTCAAAGGAGATTGGTTATTTATTCTTGATGCAGATGCGCAATTTCAGGAGGATATCTTATTAAGACTTTTTTTAATAGCTAATAAATCTAGATGGTCAGCAGTTCAATTAAGAAAAGCTGTCATTAATTCCACTCAAAATCTTTTGACTTGTTTTCAGGCAATGGAAATGGCAATGGATGCTGTTATTCAAAGAGGACGATTAAAAGGCGGAGGAGTAGTTGAACTTCGAGGAAATGGTCAATTGATTAAGAGGGAACTTTTAGATGAATGTGGAGGTTTTAATGAGGAGACTGTGACAGATGACCTTGATTTAACTTTTCGATTACTTTTATCTGGTTCTCAAGTTGGAATACTTTGGGATCCACCAGTTCAAGAGGAGGGTGTGGAGACATTGCATCAACTTTTAAAACAAAGACAAAGATGGGCTGAAGGAGGCTTACAGCGCTTTTTTGATTACTGGCCTTCTTTAGTGTCTAGTAAGTTAGATTTTGTGAAAAGAAAAGATCTAGCTTCTTTTTTCCTACTTCAATATGCAATACCAGTAGTCTCTTCAGTAGATATTTTGATTTCACTGATCACTCGAACTGCCCCAGTCTATTGGCCTCTTTCCTTTGTGGCCCTTAGTGTTTCTGGATTGGCTTATTGGCGAGGTTGTACTAGAGAAAGTGAAGGGCCTTTATTACCTTACCCAAGCCCTATAAGATTATTATTTGCAATTACTTATTTATCTCACTGGTTTATTGTTATTCCATGGGTAACATTAAAAATGGCAATATTTCCAAAGAAACTTGTTTGGGCAAAAACTATTCATAAAGGCCATTAAATCTATTCATCTAAATTTACTATTTCACCATTAAAGAATTCTGCAAGATTTTTTGCCTTATGGTCAACATTTTCTGTTTTTAATCCACTTTTTGTGTTCTGATTTGTTTGAAAATCATTTTTTTTAATTTCTTGATTCTCTATTTTCAAATTGATATTTCTAGAGATTTGAAGTTCATTATTACTGATATGATTAGATTCTTGTTTTTGAGTACCCAATTCTTTTTTTTGTTTCTTAGT
>CETG01090645.1_pt1 | contig 16620 bp, 19 predicted proteins | sample 361471 | NCBI WGS metagenome assembly CETG01 (sample SAMEA2622696, study PRJEB7988) | marine metagenome | isolation source: saline water (ENVO:00002010), including | reverse complement strand
GTTGCAATGCTATCTATAGTTTCCTTAACCTTCGGGCTAAACAGTTCCCAACTGATTTCATTCCAACTATCCTTTTTACCTAAATCAATCTCATTCTTACTTCTACTTGATGGCTTATCTTTACCGTTAATTAATAGAGAAGTTAATACAAATTGATTAATAATATTCCAATAGTTAAGAGTGGGACAGCACCATGGACTTTCAATATTATCTAATTCATATAAAAACTGACTATCATCTTCATGCATTGAGTCAGTATGAATAAACAATTTCAAGTGTATTCCGGGTATGATGTGTTTGACTAACTTGTGTAGTATTTTCTTTTCTTCACTCGAATTAAATGATTTTAGTAAGTCACTAGTTGAAGGATTACCATCAACATTTAAAACTATTTTTTTATCAAGAGCAAAAGCTGACTTTGTTAGTTCATTAATTGATGATTGTTCAATTTCTTCATGTTTCTTATAAATGAATGGCAATTTATAACCACTTAAATGTCTAGCTAAAATATTATTAGATAATCGTATAAATACATCAATTATTGATTGTGGATCAGTACTATCATAAGTAGTTGACCATCCATGAAAGTCTCTACTAGGATAATTTTTTTGTAATTCAGACAATCTTTCCAAATTCGGTATATCTAAATCCAAATGAATAGTAGCGTTGTCCCTTTGATTAATAAGATTTGCTGAATGAAGAATAGTATAAACTAATTCTAAATTATCCTTAATTGATCTTATTGCTATTGGTATTGACTTTGAAGTTGATTTTCTTTTATCTATACAATCTAATTGCTTACTAGTAATTAAGTTAACTGGTTTTATAATACTAGGAGTAAAATACCAATCAGTTACAATACCATTATTATTGATATCAATTATTAGGGTTATTGCCTCACAGATATTATTAACCTTAAACTCAGAGGCTTTTTTTAATGGTTCATTTAAAAAATCTAACCAATTATTACCAAGACAAATAACTTCTCCCCTGTCTTTTAAATACTCATCTAATTTACTTCCTATATTAATCCTTTCAGAGACCGTAGGAGAATGAATCCATAGTCTAGTTCCTCCATCATAAGGCTCAGCATATAAGGCTGGTAAAGCAGGAGAATTTGGTTTTTCCCAACTTCTAAATAACAATGTAGGTTGAGATGTTAGATCCTCTCTTCCTTTTGATGGTATCTTTTTCGGTGAAGCCTTTGGACTGGTAATTTCTCTAGGTATATTATTTTTTGAAAGTAATATCTCAATATCTCCTTCTACACCAGAATGTAATGATAATGCTCTTAATACAGATCCAGTTGCAGTAAGTTGAGCCAGTGGGTATCTATTTATTTTAATTTCATATATTATATCTAGTTTGTTTTCAAGCTCAAATTCATCTTTGTCAATTTGTATATCTATAATAGCTGGTATCCTGTCATCTAATGGATAAGCCTTGAAAGTGTCAGTCGTTTTATCAAAATAAATTTTGGCTAAAAGAATATCATTATATCTTTTAAGAATGCATTGTACACATCCCTCAGGAGCTCTTCTTTTCAATCCCTCCTTGGTGATTCTTACCAATACTGAATCCCCATGCCATGCATGGTTCAAATGGGATTCTCTAATATAAATGTCCTCACCTTGATCCTCTCTAACGACAAAACAATAACCCTTGCTACTACATCGTATTCTCCCTCTTATTAGATCATTGTCAGTATTAATTACAATCTTATTATTATCAAGAGTTTTAATAATATCTAATTTCTTTAGTGCAGAAAGAGCGATATCTAATTTTTCTTTATCTAATTTCTTAGAAATTTTTAATGATTTTTCTAATTTAGTAACTTCTATTCCTTCGGAAGTCTTTAAATTTTCTAGTATGTTAGAAACAGTTGTCATAGTGAATTTTTTAATAGATTTGAATTAAACGTTTGAAAAAAATTATTCTTTAAGGTGAAATGTCTATCATAATCAAATATTCTCATTTACTTTTGAATTTTTACTTTGCAATAAAAGATTACTGCCTAAATATAAGAATACTATTCCAGCTAACAATTTTAATATAAAGGGTGGGATTAGGTTTGCAATTGATCCACCTGCTAAGGCACCAATCAATGTAGCCAATATGAGAGCAATGGATGAACCGATAAAAACTGCTAAAGGTTTATTAGTTGTACTACTTAAGGTTATAGTTGTTAATTGAGTTTTATCTCCCATTTCTGCCAGGAATACTGTAAAGAAAGTGGTAAAAAGGAGTGTTACTATCATTAATTGATGTTTTGATTCCTATAAAAATCAAAAATACCTTGTACTATCAAGTATATCCCAAAACTCAACATAATTAGTCCTGAACCAAATGTAAATCCTTGTCTTGGTAAGTTATTAGCAATCCATCTCCCGATCAAAACCCCAAGCAGGCTTGTTGAGATTAGTGCTAATGCAGCAGCAAAAAAAACTAAAAATGGTCTTCCAGATTGAGCAGATAGCATTAATGTCGCTATCTGTGTTTTGTCTCCTAACTCGGCCAGAAAAATAGTACTAAATGAAGATATTAATATACTAAAAAACGTAGCTGAATCTCTAGGAGTACTTGCAATGTCATTGTTATTTGTTTTATTTTTGCCCATTATTTGTTTAATCAGCTTAATATAGATTGTTTTTAAACCTTAAGGTCGATTATATAGTATAGATATTTCATAAGTTCAATAAGGAAACGATAATGATCAATTTAATATTTATTTTATAACAATATCAGTAATCAAATATTCTGAGACAATAAGAAAATACTATTTTGAAACAGGTTATAGACTTTTTCTATAATGGGTAAAATTTTGAAATTCAAAGAAAAAACATAGATCATAGCTTGATTTGTAAGAATAATGATGCATTTTTTAAATTATTGCGATCTTCTGTCTGTTTCTTTAGTACAATCTAAAAAATTGAATTTTCATTATGGGAAACCTACTACCTCTTGTAGCTGTCTTTCTTGCAGGCCCAGCTATTGTGGCATTAATCTATTACAGAAGAGGTGTATAGGGTTTTAAGTTTCTTGACCCAGGGCAATCTGAGCAAAGGATAAAACCTTTTTTATATAAGCTTGATCTTTACTGTTAGTACGAAAGGTATTGAGATTAGATGCCGAACTAATAATTTGACCATGATTATTCGTTATTTTGATATCATTTGAATTAATTAGTTCGCATGTATAATTCCTATTATGTAGTGATAAAGTAACTTTTTGAGAATATTTTTTTATGTCAATAAGGTTAAGTTGTAGTTTTTTGGTTTTATTCCAGATATTCATTTCAATACGAAATGCTATATCTATCAAATCATTTAATTTTAATAAATAACTATTGTTCCATTTAATGGCATCTATAACAGAAGTACCATCCCATAATTTTAATTTAAGATGCCCACCTTTCAAATTGAAGAGTGCTAAAATCTTACATTTCCTAGTCCAAAAAATAGGAGCTTTATTTTGAATCCCAAAAGGACCTAATTTCTTTAATTGATCATAAAACTGATTATTAATATCATTAAAATCTATGTGTGCTTCTGGGCTAATAGATTTAGAGATATCAAAATTAGAGAGCTCTCTGTAGGCAATATTATTAAGTTTCTCTTTTAGTAAGTTTATATTTTCTTCTTTAATAGTAAAACCTCCTGCAGCAGCATGACCACCATACGATAAAAACAAATCTCCGCATTCATTTAGTGCTTGATTCACCTTTAAAAATTGGTTAGATCTTACAGAACCTCTAAAAAACCCATCTGCTGAACGAGATAGAATTGCTGTGGGTAAATTAAATTTATCAAGAATTTTTGCCGCAACTATACCAATAATTCCACTATGCCAATCATTATTTGAAAGAAGAATAAATTTAAAGTTATTATTAACTTCTTCATAGGCAAGATCTAAAGCTTCTTTTGTAATTGAAGTCGTCATAAGCTTCCTTTTCTGGTTGATAACTATACATTCCTTTGCAAGTCTTTTTGCTTCTTTTTCTGATTTAGTAGTTAGTAGATCAATAATAATGTTTGGGTGACTAATACGACCAACAGCGTTAATTATGGGTGCTATTTTATATCCAATATCATCAGTTGTAATATCAACATTATCAAATTTAAGTTGATGTACAATTGCTTGAATTCCAAAATTATAACTATTCGTAATGCTAGGCAAGCATTCCTTTAACCACTTCCTATTTGCACCAACTAGAGGTGCCATATCAGCAACAGTTCCAATACAAAATAATGAACTAGCATTTGTATTATTTATGTCATAAAGTATTTTCTTACATATATATTTGCTAAGCATATATGCAATACCTACACCAGCAAGACATTTATAAGGAGAATCGTCTGGTGATAGTTCAGGATGAATCAAAGCGAATATATCAGGTATATTTTTTGGTATTTTATGGTGATCGGTAATAATTAAATCTATTCCAAATTTTTCAGATTCCTTGATCGCTTCAAATGCTGAGATTCCATTGTCAACTGTAATAACAAGTTTAATATTATTATTATTAATATCATTGATCATTTTTTTATTTAATCCATAACCATCTTCTAGTCTTGATGGTATATATGGAATAGCATTTGCACCTAGATCAGATAATAATTCAAACAGAAGAACAGTACTTGTTATTCCATCAGCATCGTAGTCTCCGCAGATTGCTATCTTAGACTGATTATTACATGCACTAATAATACGATTGGTTGCTTTTTCTAAATCACCAAAATGATCTCCAGAATTCGGAAGTTCACTAGGTGTCAAAAATTCATCTAATTCTGTATTAATAGTTAAACCTCTCCTAATCAATATTTTTTGCAAAATAGAACATAATGATGAATTATTATATTGTGTTTTTTCAACTGGCTTGGGCAATACCCATTTCATAGTTAAAATCCAATGTGTGAAAAAGCTTTAGTTATATTGATTGTCCATTAAAAAGAATTATATTAGTTAAAGAAGGACATAACATGAGAAAGTTATTATCAGTTTTTTGGGACGTTGATGGAACACTAGCCGAAACAGAGCTATCAGGACATAGAGTTGCCTTTAATCGAGCATTTCAAGACTTTGATTTGGATTGGATATGGGATAAAAAACAATACCTCGAATTGCTAAAGGTTTCTGGAGGTCTTAATAGAATCATCTTTTATAAAAAACTTATTAACTACGACTTAAGTGATGATGTCTGTTCAAAAATTCAATTAAGAAAACGATTTCACTACAAAGAAATTTTAAAAACCGGCAAGATTGTTCCAAGAGATGGAGTTTTGAGACTTATTGAAGAACTAGGCAGAAACAATATACAACAATTTATTGTAACAACAAGCGGTCGTGAATCATTGGATCCCTTTTTAAATACATCGTTGAAATCATACCAACATTTCTTCTCCAGAATAATTACTTATGAAGATGTAAAAAATCATAAACCATTTCCAGATGCTTATGAATTAGCAGTTAAATTATCAAAAAATTCTAATTCAAATTGTCTAGCTATTGAAGATTCCGAAATAGGTGTTGAAGCTGCTATAAGTGCTAATATAAATTGTCTATTGACATTAACTCCTTTGTTACATAGCTCTCATAATATTACAGATAAGGCTAATGCCTGTGTTGACTCTATTGGTTCAAAGCTATACCCGTCTAATCTTTTTTATGGAAAGGAATTGAATAATTATTGTGTTGATCTTAATTATTTAACTAATATAATTAATTAATTAATTAATTAAATGCAACAGACTAAATTTAAATTATTAATCGATTCTTTAATTATTAAAATTGCTACTTTAATAAGTGATTCATGGAGCAATAGAAGTATTAAATTAATTTCACTACTTTGCGGATTTTATATTACCAATAGTTTCATTTCTTATTTATTAGATAAATCAGTTAATACAATTATTTTAGGAATTACTATTACTATATTAATGGAGGTGTCTATTAGGATATTACTATTATCTAATAGATCACCTTTTAAAATTCTTATTTTATCAATCAATAATTTTCGAATTGGAGCTACATATGCTCTTATTCTTGAGGCATTTAAACTTGGTTCTTAATATAGTTATTAGTCATTATCTTCTTCTGCAGACTCATTCATTGGATAGACAAATCCTTGTGCTTTCCCAGTAAGAACTGATTTTCCAATTGATATGGCCTTCTCTGCTGCAACAGCTGCTTTAGCCTTCCAAACAGCGTGTCTTTGATTTCTTTTACCTTTTGAGGTCTTTTTCTTAGGTACAGCCATTTTTGATAAACTTTTTCTTTATTTTATAACGTCATGCACCTTTTTCTTCAAAACCATCTATAGACCAAAAGATATCTTTTGTCTTTTAGAATAAAATCTCAAACTGGTACTGTTGTTGACTATAGTTATGTTGTCATATTGATAGATTTTATTGAGTCGTTGATCATATGAACAATAGTTATAGTCAATTAATAAAAGACATTGAAAGTGGGCAAATAAATTCCATAATTTTAATACCTGAAAGGCGTGAGGTTATTGTTGAAATAAAAAATGGAGGAGCAAAATTAATTCCTATATTTTTTAATGATCAGAAAATAATACGATTATCAGACGAATATAATATACCTTTAACAGTTAGAGATTTAAGTTATGACAGACGTTTAGGCGAAATAATTAGCGGTTTAGGGTTTACTCTGATATTTATTTTATCAATTACCTTCTTAATAAAAAGGTCTACCAGAATGTTAAATAATATGCAAAATTTTTCTAGAAGATCTTCAGAAATAAACGAAAATGAGATGGATAGAATAACTTTTGATGATGTAGCAGGATTAAGTGAAGCATCTGAAGAATTGAGAGAAATTGTTTGCTTCTTAAAAAATCCCCAGACACTTATTGATCTGGGTGCGAAAACCCCCAAAGGTGTATTACTGGTAGGCTTACCTGGTACTGGAAAGACACTATTAGCTAGAGCAATTGCAGGAGAAGCAGATGTTCCATTCTTTTCAATCTCTGCATCGGAATTTGTTGAAATGTTTGTTGGTATAGGAGCTGGTCGTGTAAGAGAACTATTTAAAAGTGCAAAAGCAAAATCACCATGCATTATTTTTATTGATGAAATTGATTCAGTTGGCCGGCAGAGAGGGACAGGAATAGGAGGTGGAAATGATGAAAGAGAGCAAACGTTAAATCAACTTTTAACTGAAATGGATGGCTTTGAGTCAAATAGTGGAGTTATTGTAATTGGTGCAACAAATAGACCCGATGTTCTAGACTCAGCCCTAACAAGGCCAGGAAGATTTGATAGACGAATTGAAGTAAATCTTCCAGATAGAGATGCGAGACATAAAATATTGTCAGTTCATGCCAGAACAAAGCCACTTGATGAATCTATTAATTTAAAAGAGTGGGCTTCTAAAACCCCTGGTTTCTCTGGAGCTGATCTTGAAAACCTACTTAATGAGGCGGCAATTCTTACTGCCCGAAATAACAAATCATTTATAACTTCTAATGAACTAGAAAAAGCCCTTGATAAAGCAAGATTTGGCCTGCTGTCAAAACCATTATGTGATATCACTAAGAAAAGACAATTTGCATATCAGTTAATTGGTAAAACACTCGTTGCACTTCTGATTCCTTCAAAAGATAAATTTGAAAAAATATCCTTACTTAAATCATTAGGTAACGCTTCGGGTATGTCCTACTTCACACCTGATGAGGAGAGTATTGATAGTGGACTACTAACTAAAAGTTATATATATCATAAAATAGTTATTTGTTTAGGAGCAAGGGCAGCAGAAACAATTATTTATGGGCGATCAGAGGTTACTCAGGGCTCTCAAAAGGATTTAGAAAATGTTTACTTTTGGGCTAACAAAATGGTTACTAATTATGGATTTTCTAAACTCGGACCAGTAGCCTATCAGTCAGAAAATGAGACTATTTTTTTAGGAAAGGATTTAATGAGTAAGCGAAAAGACTATTCAGAGAAAACAAGTAAAGAAATAGACAGACATATAATTTCAATAGTTAACCAAGCACTTAATTTTGCTATGAAATTACTCAGTGATAAAGTTGAATTAATGGATCAACTAGTTGATGAACTAGTTGAGAAAGAATCACTTGAATCTAGTTATATCATTAATAAACTTAATTATTTTTTATCAAATAATGAAAATAAGGAATTATAAAGCTGAGAAATACTCCTTACTCCCTTTAGGATCTTCTTTCATAGTTTTATCACCAGGTGTCCATCCTGCAGGACAGACTTCATCTGGATGCGCTTCAACATATTGGTAAGCCTGTAATATTCTAAGTGTCTCATCAATATTTCTACCTACAGGAGCTTTATTTATTGTTGAGTGCATAATCTTTCCTTGAGGATTAATGATAAACAGTCCTCTGTCAGCTTCTCCATCTTCATTTAGCACGTTGTAAGCCTGACAGATCTCTCGCTTTAGATCTGAAATAAGTGGATAATTTATATCGCCAATTCCACCTTCATTCCTCGGTGTTTGAATCCATGCCAAGTGTGTGAATTTACTATCAACAGAAACACCAAGTACTTCAGTATTCTTGCTACTGAAATCATTATAACGATCACTGAAGGCGGTAATTTCTGTTGGGCAAACAAATGTGAAATCTAATGGATAAAAAAATAAAACTACGTACTTGCCCCTGTACTGCGAGAGACTGATGTCCTTAAATTCTTGATCAACCACTGCAGTAGCTGCAAAGTCAGGAGCCTGCATCCCTACCCTTAGGCAATCATTTGTCGTCATGGAAATTGATGTAGTATTTTAAGTGGTTTTGAGGGAATGGATTCCCTATTTCCTTTTTATAATTTATCATGCAATCACCGAAGAAATTTTTTCTTTTTATCTAAACGACCATAAACAATAAAATGAATGACAAAATAAGTTGGGACGCATCACTTATCAAAAAGTTTGGTTCTTCTAATCATTATAAGCTCTTAAATCAATTACGTACTGAAGTAAAAAAATACCCATTAAATAAAAAAACGAATATATTAGGTAATAATAGTATAGATAAAAATAGATCTACTCAAACAACTCAGTTATCAAACAATCTACAAAGTAATGGATCTGAAATACAAAATAAGGCAAATATAGAGAGATCAACTAATAATACAACAATATATAAATCTAATCACAATATCCATTCAAGTATAAGTAATTCATCTAGAGACAATTCAGAAAATACAAACAAAGACAAACATACAAACTCTTCTATAAATTCAAACACAAACTATAACAGCTCACAAAAACATAACATATATAACAATATTAACAGTCTTGACGATGTTAAAGATATTCCTAAAACATTTTCATTCAATAATATAGAATAAATATTTATCATTTTTTAAATAAAAATTGCACAAATTATTATATAAAATATTAATGGAATGAAATAGATAGTATAATTAGAAGTATTAGTCTTGTAAAAATTTAATTAAGGCACTGACGAATAAAATAATAATAAAAATTTAACATTTCAAAAAGAATAAATCCTTTCAATCAAATTTGAAAATAATGTCAGTGGAGAGACTTGAACTCTCGACCTCAGCGTTATGAATGCTGTGCTCTAACCAGCTGAGCTACACTGACAGAAGTCACATCAATCGATCTGCATAAATACACTATCACAATTATCCAAGATCGTTTATCTTGCTTTTGTGATTGGCTGCTGATCAAAAAAGATGTTCTTTTTCATACTAATTCAGCATGCACACTTATAGGAAGAGAAAATATGAACCTTTTCGATAGAGAAACGAAATACGATTAAAAGGCTTTGTAATTATGGAATAAAAGCAGACCTTATGCTCAGGATCTATAATTACAAAATCTAAAAAAGATATATATAAAATTTATACCTAAAAAGAATTTGGAGTATTCAGTTATTAATGACCTAAATTAATTAGTAATGGTGGGTATTATGGTAAATCATGTATAGGAAAGAGAAAAAATTATAAAATGATAACCTTACTTAGTTAATTTCATAGCAATAATTCAATATACTTATATTGAATTATTCATGTGAGGGGACTTCTTGGAGGCATATCAAAAAACTTGTAGCTGCTCTGAAAAAATAATGTCAACTAATATTTCATGGGTTTCATATCTATTGATATTAAATGCAATGAGAAAATCAATAGCCGACTTGGATTAGCAACATAACATCAAAAAAGAAAAATCATTTAAATAAAAGTAGAACTATAGAATAAATAATATTACAAAAGTTTTCATAATAACAGCTTATAATATAAATCAAGCTTATATTATAAAAAGAAAGAAATTATATAGCCAATAAAAAAAGTTCTCTATATAATCTAATTAGGGTGATTGGAACATAATTAAGCTTTCAAAAGACAAAGCTTCTACATCTCCAACCTTATTTTATTCTCGAACAAAATACCCAATAAATAGATTACTTACTAATCTCAACAAATATTTTAAGTAGTCACTTACACTATAAAATATTTTGTTAAATATGAAAGATTATAAAAAAACTTAATTTAATAATTTCTTTACTATAGAAGATATTAAATATTACTTAGTTGAATTTTAAATATCCTCATCATCATTGCCAACTCTAATTTCAACCCCAACAAATGTACCTAAGAATACAATAAGCAGTCCTAGTATTGTTTTCCAAAGCCCAAAATGGTTTAAATGCTCTGGAGTTTGGAAAAATTCAGGAATCATTCTTTAATAATAAACTATTTTTCCTCCTCCCAAACCTCCTCAGCTTTATCAAGAATATCTTCCACTGTATTGTCAAAGGTTTCGGCAACAGACCTTAGCATTTTAGAAATTGTTAGATCAGGACAGGCAAGATCTTTTTGTATACTCTCAGCACAGTCTTTGATCTCTTCCCAAGCATCAACAAGAACCTGAGAGTCAACAGGTTTCCACTCATCAGCCATTGATCAGTCCTCCAGGGTTGATATATAGATAATATTTTTGTATTCCTCATAAATCTAGCTTTTGTTGAGTTATGCGCCATTAACCGTGAATATTTTTTATCAGTGCAGCTCAAATCACATAAGTCCTTAGGAGAATTTAGAATTGGAAATAAATCTTAGGAAAAGTTCTGATTTTGTCTTCGTTTCTATATTTATATAAAAGATGACAGCTCAAATGCTAATTTCCAATGCGATAAATCCAATACAGAGCAAAATTAATTGAAGACTAAAATACAATCAATAATAAAGACACCACCTAAGAATGAGCAGCTTTTAGCAAAAGTAGAAGCTAACCGCTCCAGAGAGGAATCAGAAAAGCTCTTAATTAAATCAATAAAAAATCAAAAGCATTGTTCAAGAAGTTTCAAAGCTTGAATTAATCTTTACGATTATTGAATAACGTCTATAAATAAGGTTAGCTAACTTTTTTTCTCATGTTATTACCAAAGCCAGTACGTCCAGTCGATTCTGAAAAAAAAGGAAAGTAACTTCAGATTAGAAAGCATTAATATTTACTTCAATTATGAATAGGTAGAATTAGATAAATTTAACTAATTATATTAATCATTTTTATTCAATAAATAGTTTATTATATGTTTACATGTATCTTAATACTCCTTATATCATAAATCAGTATGAACTTTTTAAATAGTTTATACTAAATAAATCATTATACTATTCTAATAATATTGTTATTTTAATAAAATAATGATTTTTAAATAATAATTATAAAAAACTATCAAACTAGAGATGTCAGTTATTAATTGATGCTATTTTCTTACATGAGTATTAAAACTAATAAATTTTTTATAATAAATCAATCTATTGACAGTTAGTCAATCTTAGGCAGATTGAAATATTTTTAATTTCCTTATGAAACTTAAAAAAACCACAACAAATCTGAATCGGATTTCAAATGAAAACTGCATCAAACGAACTCAAAAAGCTTAGAAATATGGCAGAAAAATCGCTAAAGACAACTTCTGAATTACAGCAAGTATTAGCTCAGATCGAAGTAACAATCGCAAGAGCTGATAATCAAAAAGCTAGAAAACAGTTTAATTAAAATTTAAGCTATAACTAATCCATAACAAATAGTTTGAATAAAATTAATTCTAACTGAAACTAATTAAAGATATTTATTAATAGTTTTTATTTGAAATTCAATGGGATATGATATTGTGAATTACAAGAGACAATAATAAACCTGTCCATAAGCCCTTTACCCAAATTAGAATTAACATTTGATAATTTGTTAATCTAAAATGATTTTGAATAGCTAACGCAGCTCTTTTATCAAGATCAAATAGAAAATTTTTTGTATTAGGTTGTAGTTGAAATAGATTTCTATTCATAGATTAAATACCTTTCATATTATTATACAATAGACATTTCTGATTACATACTTAATATCATATGTATTTCATTAGTTATATTTATATTATATACGATATAGTCAGTTCAAATATATGTAAATATAAATTTAAAATATGAAAAGGATAACTATTTTTCAGTAGTATTTTTCTCAAATCTAGCTATTCCTAATAAAAATATAATAAAATTAAAAATCTATATTTGAAATAACAGTTGAATTTAAGTGGATATTTGGTAAATTAAGAAAAAATTATTAACATGATTATATATTCATCGCTTGTTAGGTACAAAATGACCTAATCAAAAAGTATTCAAACTTAAAATTTTTATTAATTTAACCAAATAATGATTAAGTCATGCTCCTGTAAACACTGTCTTGAAATACTAAAGCAACTAGATAGAGCGCAACAGAGACAAATTGAATTGTTAAAACAAAGACCTACTAAATTAATAATACGATAGTTATTATCTATATTAGTGATTTTTATTGCTTGTATGGAATAACTGGAATAATAATTGTTTCAGTTGTATTATTTGTTCCATTTGACTTAGATTGATTAATAATAGATTCTAAAACTTGATCTGATTCCAAAACTTGCGTTCTACCCTTAATCATTCTTTCTTCTTTTCTTGCTTCTATATTTATTAATAAAAAATATAACATTATAATTAAGAAATAAGGAAATAATATACTTATATTCTTAAATATATTAAATACTAATTTCATTGTTAATAATGAATCTTTATATATACTAGCATAACTATCTATATTTCAAAAATATTATCTTTATAACCTAAAATATTTTAGATATTTAATTGAATTCCTTATAATAATCATTAATTTGTTCATTTATTCTATTACTTAAAAAAAGTTTTGAATTGATCAGGTCATAGATATTCTTTCAGTTATTATTAATGAAATATAATTCAACATCATATTTTTTTATAAATAGTATTCTTATCATAATTAAAAAGTTAATACTGAAATAAAAAAGGAGAATTTGTGATAATGTAATAAATGAAAGTGAAAAATACTTAAAAGGTATTTAAAATGAACAAAATACATAAATTTCATGTCAACAATAAAACCTGGAGTTATCCAAGCTGTTGAGGTAATGCTAAATAGATCGCTTTCGAGACTGGATGATTTAAAGGGAAAGAATAGGGAATCTCTATACGATGAATTTAAGGAATGGATTGAGGTGGACGAAGATAATGCTATCAATGACGATGTATTATACATCAATTATCTTGGTTATTCATAAACGCTATTTCTCTAGTTTCTTAACAAATTAAGTTGCAAACAAGCAGAATATCCCACTATGCCACATGCTACAGATAAATTCAAACTTCTAACCGCACCATTTTCAACATATAATTCACCTCCTGGCATAGGAATGCCTGCAATTTCATCACATTTACTTAATACTTGATCTGGTAATCCAGTATCTTCTCTACCAAATAGCAAAACATCTGAATTTTTAAATTTAAGAGAAGAAATTGTTTTTCTACCTTTTTTAGTTAATCCTATAAAACGTGAATTAATAAATTTATTCATATATTCTTCTATCGATTCATATAAATGAAGATCAACATATGACCAGTAATCTAAGCCAGCTCTTTTTAAATATTTATCATCAAAACTAAAACCTGTTGGCTTAATAATATCGAGTGGCAAATCGAAAGCCAGGCATGTTCTTCCAATAGTACCTGTATTCTGAGGGATTCTTGGTTCAAAAAGAGCTATGCGTGGTCTATGAGTTTTTGAATGAATCATGGAATTTTATAACCAAAATTATCTAAATCAATGGCTATTCCATTTAGAGCAAGCCATTTTCTGGAAGAATAACGATTTAACTCCGAAAATAAATAACTATGTCTTTCACGGAACAAATGGCCTAATGGAGTAGCAGGAACGATTCCCCAGCCAATCTCTTCAGAAACCACAATAATCCCATATTCATAATTTGATAAGCAATTAACAAATTGAATTTGAAATGAGTTCCAGTCCTCTTGATTTATATCAAGGTATTGTTCTACAAGACCACCAAGTGAATCAATCAAAATTGCTTCATATTTACCTAAAGATTTTATAGATTGGACTATATCAAAAGGATATTCCACTAATTTCCAACTATTAGGTCTTCTGCGTCGATGAATAGTTATTCTTCTTTGCCAATCTGGATCATTTTGTCTTAACCTTGATGTTGCCATATAAGTTATATTTTGCTGATCCTTAATTAAAAATTCTGCTAACTCACTTTTACCACTTTTAGTTGGTCCACTAATCGTGACTAATCCTCTAAAATCCTTGGAAAGTGGTTTAAGCATAGTTTTATAACATTAAATGTTTTAGATAATTTAATAGATGTAGAAATTTATATTATATCTAAATAATAGTAACAATCACAATCTACAGTTTTAGATGTATCATATAAAAAAAATGGAAAGGAGTTATTCTTAAGGGGCATATGTTTAGGATTTCAAACTTAGTTATTATATTTGGAATAATCATGCTTTTATTATCTGTAATTAATATTATTTTAACAACAGAAATAAATCCAACATTAGTTAGAGCGGAGACAATATCCGGAATATCATCAATTGCATTGATTACTATTGGATATCTTTGGACGGAAATAAAACCGAAATCTGCTAATAAAGTACTATTAAAGGGAAAAGAAGGTTTTAAAATAAGTTTAGATCTAAATGAAAATCAAAGAAATGAGTTAGCATGGGGCAGTCAACAAATATTAACAGCAACAGCTGCAAGTACAATATTAATTTATTGGGATAAACAAGTAATACTTAGAAGAGGATTGATCTCAGATTCATTATTTAAACCAGGCGTTATTTGTAATAGAGCTATTGAACAAAAACGATTAATATCATTAGTTAATACAGAATTATTTCCAGGGCGAGATGAGTTTGATACTGTATTGAAAGGTTTACCCGCAGTAATTATATATCCTCTTTCAAATCGAGGCTTAACGATAGTAGGAGGATGGTCAAAAAGATCATTCACTACTTCTGATGAAAAATGGATTACTGGTTGGTCAAATAAACTAGTGAATTTACTTGATAGTTAAAAAATTTATAGTAGTTTCAACTTGTTTATTATTGGATATAAACTCTAATAAATTAGATTCCTTTGTCCATCTCGCAAAGTCAGATATAATTTTTACTTCATAGTTTTCTCTACTATTCATATTGATGATATTTCTCTTTAAATTATTATTATAGATAGTTAATATTCCTAAATTAATATTATATAATCCATTAGAAGAAGATATATTAGTATTATCAAAATTAATATCAAGTGGGCTATCTAAGCTAATGCTAGATGTATCTAAATCCCAATTTAATGATGAAGTTCGAATAAAATGGTTATCCTCATCAAGGAGAGTAATAAATACTTTGTTATAGACTTCTATCAAACTTTGGGAGTTATAAAAAGATGATTCTCCTGACTTTACTAATATATCACCACCATTTTTACTAAAAATCTCAATCGAACTGTCAAATATACTAATATCATTTGTATTTGGATTAATGATAGCTTTTGGACTTGTAATTCTTATACTATTTTCACTTTTAGGATTTTCTTGAAGCAGTTCAAAATCTATTATTTGACTATTATTATCCATATTTTTAGATTTATTTTGAGTTCGATGACATCCAGAAAGAGGAAAGTAAAGAAAGATTATAAAAACACATATAATAAATTGATTCACTATATAGAGACCTCATTAAATTCGATCTTATCCATCACAGGTATAGGAGATTGGAGCTTATTATTTGGATTAAGTAAACCCCATTTTAAAGAGTTTTCAAATGTTATTGACGAAGAATCGATACTAAGTTGAGTCAAAATTCGTGAACTTAGATCAGGTACGAAAGGATTTAACAATATGCCAATAATTCGGCATGATTCAAGTACAGAATATATATCAGAAGCTACAATATCATTATTTTTAATATCTTTTATTAACTTCCATGGTGTTCGATCATTTAGAAAAAGGTTTGCACTATTAGCGAGGTCAATAATTGCATTTGCAGAGTTCTTAAAGTTACTATCCATAAATGATTTCATATATTCATTTATTTTTATCTCTGATTGAAGCTTAAGAGGAGATTGACGTAATAATGAATAATCTACTGGAATTTTATCATTAAACCATTTTCTTGACATAGTAATTGTTCTGTTTAACAAATTACCAATTGTATTACTTAGATCACTATTAACAATATCGACAAATCTTCTCATTTGAAAATCGCCATCTTC
>CETG01008902.1_pt1 | contig 16652 bp, 14 predicted proteins | sample 361471 | NCBI WGS metagenome assembly CETG01 (sample SAMEA2622696, study PRJEB7988) | marine metagenome | isolation source: saline water (ENVO:00002010), including | reverse complement strand
TGGGGCTGATCTTAGAAAAAGTTTATAACAAAGATTTTGACCAAATTCTACAAGAAAAAATAGTAAAGCCGGCCAAACTAAAAAACACGCTTACCAAACTGTATCACGTAGAAAATAGAGTAACAGGCTATGATATAGAAGAGAAAAAACAAGATTATTTTATCTGGAACCATTTAACGGCGCCGGCAGGACTTCTAAAATCAAACACCAAAGATATGGTGAAATTTATAAAAGTTTTAATAAGCGGTAAGAATCAAATTGCTGCGGCAACGAAACTTACCGAACGAACTTTCTATAAAAATACGAGAAGGGAAATAGGTTTAGGCCAGGAAATGGCACGAGATAATGAGGACTTATTTTTCTATAAAACCGGCGATACTTTTGCATGCTCTTCCATCCTAACTTATGATAAAAAATTTGAATGGGGAATGGTTATTTTAGTGAATCAGCATAACTCAGATTTAATACGGGATTTAATTAATACCAATTATGAAGCTGTTTTAAAACCAAATTAAATGTATAGAAAATTGTAAGTTTACATATAAAAAGATTTTTTGAGAATTTATATCGTCATCCCAGCACATAACGAGGCAGATTTTATTAGTTTAACCCTTCAGTCGTTGGTAAAACAAAGTTTTTTGCCTTCAAAAATTGTAGTGGTAAACGACCAAAGTACTGATAGTACCCCAAACATTGTTCAGAAATTTATCGAAGATCATCCTTTTATTCATCTAAAAAATACAACTTCGTCTGAAGCACACCAACCGGGAAGTAAGGTGATTAATGCTTTTAATACCGGTTTAGCCGAGCTGGACGAAAATTATGATTTGATCTGTAAGTTTGATGCCGACCTGATCTTCCCTGAAAACTACCTTAAAACCATCGTCGAAATCTTCAAAAAAGACCCAAAAATCGGCATGGCTGCAGGACATTGCACGATTAAAAAAAACGGAGAATGGATCATCGAAAACCTAACCGACAAAGATCATATTAGAGGTGCTTTAAAAGCTTATAGAAAAGGTTGCTTTAAAGAGATTGGCGAATTAAAAGCTGCAATGGGTTGGGATACTGTAGATGAACTTTTGGCTCAGTTTCATGGATGGACAATTGAAACTACCGAAAAATTACACGTAAAACATCTAAAACCTACAGGAGCAAACTACAACACTAAAGCTTCCCGCTACAAACAGGGAAAAGCTTTTTATCGTTTAGGATATGGGCTTTTAATTACAACAATTGCTTCAGCCAAATTAGCAACCTTAAAAAATGATCTTAGTTTATTCCCGGCCTATTTAAAAGGCTATTTCCAGGCCAAAAAAACTAATGAAACTTTATTGGTTTCCAAAGAAGAAGCAAAATTTATTAGAGCTTTACGATGGAAAAAAATGAAAGCTAAAGTTTTTAAATAATACATTAAAAAAAGCTCCTGAAATTCATTAATTTCAGGAGCTTTTTCACTAGTTAATCAAGATTAAAGGTTCCTTTAGACTCCGATTTTTCATTAATTATTCCGAATCTTTATCCAGCATTATTGCTAACGGGTTACCACTGGTTGCATTAGGATATTCTATCCCTAGTAATGCGGCCATTGTAGGAGCAACATCTACTATTTCTGAACGCTCGTAAGTTTCCCCATGTGGTACTCGTGCTCCAAAAAATAATAAGGGGGTATGGGTATCATAGTTAAAAACACTACCATGAGTGGAACCTCTACCGTAACCACTACCAGGATGCTCTACGATCATAATATCTCCGCTTCGCTTCTGGTTAAATCCGTTTTGTACCAAATAGCCTATTCCGTTAGAAAAATTATTAGACTGCAGTTCTGTACGTGTATATACCTTATAGACTCCGGGTTGCTGAATTAAAAAATGTTCGATCTTGGTTTCTACATCCGCTGGGTTTAAATCCTTAGTAGCCATATAATCATAATCAAGAAAGATTTGATCGTTCGAAACATTTTTTATGAGTCCTTCTCCAAACTGCTTCGTAGCAAAATCTGTAAAATCCTTTTTTAATTTTCCATAATCTAAATTTCCTGTTGGGATCTTAACAGAATTCAAGTAACCACCAACGTGACCACCAGCATGATCTGCCGTTAAGAAAATTGTATACTTACCTTCACCTACATTTTTATCTAAATAAGTTAAAAGATCTGATATATTCTTATCTAACCTCAAATATGTATCCTCTACTTCTTTAGAATTCACACCAAAGTTATGTCCAACCTTATCGGTACTGGAGAAACTAAGAGCTAGAATATCGGTATCTTCATCTTGCCCTAATTCTTCAGCTTCGATAGCGGCAAGGGCAAAATCTAAAGTAATATCATCACCATAAGGTGTTTGTGGGATAATACTATAATTTCCATTTTCTTTACTCAGCTTTTTAAGATCGTAAGGGAAAGTAGCTTTTTCTTTTCCGCGAAAACCACCTTCAAAAGTGTTTTCATCTATACCGCTTTCTACATAGGTTTCAATATCCAGCAGCGTATTCCATTCCTTTAAATAAGAAGCTGCTTTACCGGATGAATTGAATTTTTGCACCCATTTTGGTAACTCGTCCATATAATAAGTACTGCTAATAAACTTTCCATCACCACCACCAGAAAACCAGTAGGCAGCATTTGCCGTATGTCCAGCCGGTAATATAGCGCCACGATCTTTAATGGAAACACCAATGGTTTTTCCTCTAAATTGGGTATGTAACCTATTTTGATCACTTAAAGTTGTGGCTTGCATGCGATGTGGCGACATTTTACCTGCATTAGTTTTAGTACCTAATGATGCTACATCATCGTCCTGTGCACAATATACCATCTCCCCGGTAAACTTATCAAACCAGTCATTACCTATAATCCCATGATTCATTGGACTGGTACCTGTCCAAACCGAGGTATGTCCGGGACCGGTATAAGTTGGCGCATAATTGTAATGGTTATTCTTAAAATTGAATCCGTTATTAATGATTCTTTTAAAACCACCTTCTTCATACTTGTCCCAAAATTTATTCAGGTAATCGTAGCGCATTTGATCGACTACAATTCCCACCACAAGTTTGGGCTTATTTGCATTATTTTGAGGGGTTTGTGCTTTGGATGAAAAAGCAAATAGCAGCATAAACGCCGCTGAAAATATCCGTTTCATAGTAAATTATTTGAAGAACACGTCAAAAGTAATAAACTTAGCACGTTAAAGTTTAATTCTACGTTAAATACTTTCGAAGTAAAATTTAGTATTTTAGCTTTACAAAAATTGTTGAATGACCTATCTCCACTCCATCGGTGAATATTTTTTGATGCTAAAAGGCGTCTTTGGCAGGATGACCAAGCGATCGGTTTTAAAGGATCTTATTTTTAAGGAAATAGATGAGCTTATTATCGGGTCATTAGGGATTGTATGCTTTTTGTCCTTTTTTATCGGGGCTGTTGTTGCCATACAAACCGCACTAAACCTTAACAATCCTCTTATTCCCAAGAGTCTGGTGGCATTTGCAGCCAGACAATCGGTAATATTGGAGTTTTCCCCTACCTTTATTTCCATAATTATGGCGGGAAAAGTGGGCTCATTTATAACATCCAGTATTGGTTCTATGAGGGTTACTGAACAAATCGATGCACTTGAAGTAATGGGTATCAACTCTAAAAACTATCTTATTTTCCCTAAAATTATAGCGATGCTTACTTATCCGTTTGTAATTGCAATCTCTATGTTTTTAGGCATTTTAGGTGCTTATGTAGCTGCCGTATTAGGTGGATTTGTAAAACCTGATGATTTTGTAAGCGGTCTTCAGGATGATTTTGTGACTTTTCATCTTATTTACGCATTTATAAAAACCTTTTTATTTGCTTTTATTCTGGCTACGGTACCTGCTTATCATGGATATTACATGAAAGGTGGAGCCTTAGAGGTTGGTCAGGCCAGTACCACTGCTTTTGTATGGACCAGCGTGGTTTTAATTATTACGAATTACGCTACTACTCAATTATTACTTAGTTAATTATGATAGAGGTAAAAAATTTACGTAAGGCATTTAACGGTGAAGAAGTTTTAAAAGGGCTAAACTTTGTTTTTGACCGCGGAAAAACAAACCTTATTATTGGCCAATCCGGATCTGGAAAAAGTGTTTTCCTGAAAAATATGCTTGGGATTTTCACTCCAGAGGAAGGAACTATAGAATATGACGGAAAGCCTTACAGTGAGTTTACCGATGAAGAACGACGGGAACTTAGAAAAGAAATAGGAATGGTTTTTCAGGGAGGTGCGTTATTCGATTCGATGACGGTAAAGGAAAACGTAATGTTTCCCTTAAAAATGTTCACCAAAATGAAGAAAGCAGAAATGGAAGAACGCGTGGATAACGTTTTGGAACGAGTGAATCTGGTTGGCGCCGATGATAAAATGCCCTCAGAAATCAGTGGAGGAATGCAAAAACGGGTTTCTATTGCACGTGCCATTGTAAACCGCCCCAAATATCTTTTTTGTGATGAACCTAATTCTGGATTAGATCCCACTACCGCAACAGTAATCGACAATCTAATACAGAAAATCACTCACGAATTTGATATCACGACGATTATTATTACCCACGATATGAACTCGGTCTTAGAAATTGGTGAAAAAATAGCTTTTCTAAAAGATGGCCTTTTAGCCTGGACAGGCACAAAAGACGAAATCTTTAAAACCCAAGATAAAACGGTGACCGATTTTGTATATTCATCAGATCTTTTTAAGAAAGTAAGAAAGGCACAATTAAAAGGTTATTAATTAAGTGACTGTACGGTTAGCGTATCTAATTGCAAACGTACGTTTAACCATTTTTCAAACTTCTGCCTGTTGGTTTCTTTTTCTCGCGAAGACAAATTGTTTTTCCAGGTTATCGAGAATGTAGGGATGGTATCGGTACTTTTAAAATCCGTAATAATTTGATTTGAATACCCAAGATTTTCGATCTCTTCATAATTTGCCTGAGCTTCTTTACTAAGTCCGTTAAAATCAAAAAGAGAAGTTCTATAACTATTAATCCGATCTTCTAAAAGTTTGATTCGCGAATCTTTATCCTCTATAACCTCTCGATTTTTAAGATAAAGATCTTCCAGAATACCACTTCGTACCTGTGTAGAGAGTTCGTCTAAATTCCCGCCATCTTCAGCACTTTGATGCACAATCAATTTTGATTCTTTTAAGGCTTCAATTTCGATAAGCTTTGAGCGCCAGGTGGCAATCGTTGCTTCAGGCACACGTTTTCCTATCAAATAAATATTAATGGTTTTCTCATCAAAATCGGCTTCCTGCTTTAAAACTTCAGCACCCAGATATCGAACATCGTTAGATACAAAATCTTTGGCTTTAGTCTCAAAAAGAGTTTTATTAAGCAGGTTAATAAAAAGGATAATACTTGGAATCATTACAATGACTGCCACCGCAGATGCTACCTGAGCAGTTCTTCTCCTGCTTTTACTGTTCGCATAGCGCACCAGGGGAAATCCCAGTAATTTAGTCACTGCAAAAGTAGACAACGCTATAAAAACTGCATTAATCGAAAACAAATAAAATGCACCACCTGCATTTTGCCATTGTGAATTGGCCAAACCAAAACCAACGGTACAAAGTGGAGGCATTAAGGCCGTAGCGATTGCAACTCCCATAATTACACTGGCAATAGTTCCTTTTTTCGACTTTCCTACGATAAGGGCCAGACCACCAAAAATAGCTACTAATACGTCCAGTATTGTTGGATATGTCCGCGCCTCTAACTCGGGTGTAATTTCAGTAACCGGAGAAATTTTAAAATATATAAAAGCGGTGAGCACGCTTAAAACTACCATTATACCCAGGTTCTTAATGGATTTTCTAAGCGTATCTACATCATTAATAGCTACAGACATTCCCACACCTACAATCGGCCCCATTAGTGGAGAAATAAGCATGGCACCAATTACTACAGCGGTACTACTCACATTTAGACCAATAGAAGCCACAAAAATTGAAAAAATAAGAATCCAAGCATTATGACCTTTAAAAGAGATATCCTTTCTTACAGCTTCTAATGTAGATTCCCGATCACTATCGGTTCTAATATCCAAAAGGTCATTTATAAAAATCTTCGTACTCTGCAAAAATCCTTTGGCCTGCACGCGGTACTCTTCATTTTTTTCTAAATTGTCATTTTCTTTTTCCATAGCTTCAGAAAAATATAAAATATCAAGCTTTAAGAAGTTCTACTTCAGCATTAGGTTGAAATAAATAAATCTTCCCGGTGCTAACTTCAAGACATTCGTATCGCTTAATTCTTTTTGGTCCTTTTTTAAAAATTTTTCCGTTATAAATTCGAAATAAAGCCCCTGAGGGCACTTCAAAAATATAGTTTTTATCGTTAGGCTGGTCGAAACTTTTTAAAGCTATAGAAAGCCTCGCATCGGTATCACTGCTTGCGGTAGGATTTCTAAAATGGCTGGCTATAATTGGTAATAATTTGGTCGGAAAAATTTCTGGCCGAATAAATGGCAACATTAAATTCCGAAAAGTCAGCTTCCATTCTTGCCCATGAGGCTTTATCCTTCTACCATATTTTTCAAAAGCCAGCAAATGAGCGATTTCGTGCACCAGGGTGATCAAGAATCGATATTTATTAAGGTTTGCATTAACGGTAATTTGCTGTGTCCCATCTGGCATTCTACGATAATCCCCATGTCTTGTACGTCTTTCGTCTACTACTTTAAGGTGCACATTATTATCTTTAATGAGCATAAAAGCGGGCTCTACTGCATGGCTTGGCAAATATCTGGATAACACCTGATTCATTTTAAAGTCTTACGGGGTGCTATTAGAAACCTGAAGTAATTTACCGTTATAGAATTTACTTCCTGTAATACTAAAATCTTTAATGTATGTAGCCATTTCTCGCGCAGAAAGCGGCGCCTCCAATCCCGGGAATGCAGCGGCTAACATTTCGGTTTGGACAGCTCCTAAGGCCAAAACATTAAAAACAGGCCCATTTTCTTTATATTCTTCAGCAAGCAATTCCGTTAATGTAATAATGGCTGCTTTACTTGAAGAATACGCTGATAAACCGGCAAATTTTAAACTTCCCTGAACGCCCCCCATACTACTTATACTCAGAATATGAGATTTAGCAGTCATAAAAGGAAGTAATTGCTGAGTCAAACCTATCAAGCCAAAAACATTGATCTCATAAATTGCTCTAAACTCCTCTAAAGTGGTTTTCTGAAAGGGTTTATTTAAAAATGCCCCGGCATTATGGATAAGAATATCCACTTTACCGCCCCATTCTTTTTGCACAAAATCTGAAGCTTTTTTTAAATCAGACTCATTTCCCAAATCACAAGAAAAGCTATTTACATTGTCCAATTTTAGCTTAGCTACGGGCTCTTTATTTCTGGAAAGTGCCAATACGTTAAAATCCTCTTCAGCAAAAAGCTTTACCAGTTCAAAACCAATTCCCCGACTTGTGCCGGTAATAACAACATTCTTCATTTCTAATTCATTTTTATCTCTTTCTCTGGAGTATTCAGGATTTGGTGAATTCCGGGAATAATTGCTTTCACTACATTCGCCATGTGTTCGGGATTCATTTCTGAAACTTCATCTTTTACATGATGGTAGTATGGATAATTTGTGAAATCGAATGTACAAATAGTTTGCGCCGGAACATTAAATTCTGCATAAAACGGATAGTTATCACTTCTTTTAAATAAGTTCATTTGTTTGGCTCCTTCAAAGAAGCCTAAAGTGTTTTTTCCTGTATACTCATTAAATTTCTCAGCTAGATTTGTTTCCTCAAAGCCTGTTACATAAGCAAGATAATCTTTATCGGTCATTGGCACCCCTATCATTTCCAAATTGATCATGGTGTAAATATCGATACCTTCTTCTTTAAGTCTTTTTGCGCTATGGTAAGATCCTTTTAAGCCCATTTCTTCTCCGCTAAAAAGGATAAATAAAACACTACGCTTATTATCTTTAATATTGGCAAAATACTTAGCCAGTTCTACAACGGCGGTTGTTCCAGCTGCATTGTCATTCGCTCCGTTTGCAATGGTGTCTCCATCAACCTCTTTACCAACACCAATATGATCATAATGAGCCCCAATAACAACAAATTCGTCTTTAAGTTCAGGATCATTGCCTTCCAGATATCCAACAATATTAAAGGCGTCTACATCACCAATCTTAAAATAATCACGATAGGTATCATAATAAGGTTTCACCCCATTTTCCTCAAAAATTGTAGTGATAAAATCGGCCGCTTTATCAATACCTTCCGTACCGGTTTTACGTCCCATTAAGTCATCAGAAGCCAGGTATTCCAGATTCGTTTTCATTTCGTCTGCAGAAATATGTATCGCTGCGCTTTCCTGTGCATTACAAGAAAGTACTCCGGCTAAACCTAAGGCCAGAATTCCTAAATTTTTAAGTGGTTTTCTCATAAAAGCTAAAATAAAAAAATCCCGCGAGTAAACGCGGGATTCTATAATATTCTAAAATCACCAGCTTGTTAAGCAAGCATAGTAACTGGATTCTCAATATAAGTTTTAAGATCCTTTAAGAAAGCAGCACCGGTGGCACCATCTACCGTTCTATGATCACAAGCCAAGGTAAGCTTCATGGTATGACCAACAACGATCTCTCCGTTTTTCACTACAGGTTTCTCTACAATTGTTCCTACCGAAAGAATTGCTGAGTTAGGCTGATTGATAATACTTGTAAACTCAGTAATACCAAACATTCCTAAGTTAGAAACCGTAAAGGTACTTCCTTCCATTTCTTTTGGCTGAAGCTTCTTGTTACGCGCTTTACCGGCAAGATCTTTTACATTTCCGCCAATCTGCGTCATCGACATTTGATCTGCGAATTTAAGAACAGGAACAACAAGACCATCTTCTACGGCTACGGCAACACCCATATGAATATGTTTGGCTATTTTCATAGCATCTCCAGTCCATTGGCTATTTACCTGTGGGTGCTTACGAAGTGCCATTGCACTTGCTTTAATCAACATATCGTTAAATGAAACTTTCACATCTGGCATCTCGTTAATTTGCTTTCTGGATGCCATTGCATTTTCCATATCTACCTCTATAGTAAGATAGTAATGAGGAGCACTAAATTTAGATTCTCCAAGACGTTTTGCAATCGTCTTTCTCATTTGAGAATTCTTAATTTCTTCAAAACTTTCTTCACCAGCAGGCACATAAGGAGCAGCTACTGATGTTTCTGCTTCTTTCTTAGTTTCTTTTGGAGCAGGAGCCTCAGAAGGTTTGTAAGATTCGATATCTTTTTTAACGATTCTTCCATTTTCTCCGGAACCTTCTACTTTAGAAAGATCAATCCCTTTATCCTCGGCCATTTTCTTAGCTAATGGAGAAGCAAATATTCTACCACCTTCCGACGACGAATCTGAAGAAGTTGTAGTCGTTTCTTCCTTTTTCTCTTCTTTAGCTTCAGACTTTTCTTCTTTTTTAGGTGCAGCTTTTTTGCCAGTAGAATCACCAGTCACATTAGACACATCAGTCCCCTCAGGGCCAATAATTGCCAAAAGACTATCTACGGGAGCAGTTTCCCCCTCAGGAATGCCAATTTTAAGTAAAGTTCCTTCGTAGAAAGATTCAAATTCCATTGTTGCTTTATCGGTCTCGATTTCCGCAAGAATATCACCTTCAGAAACTTTATCCCCTTCTTTTTTCAACCAGGAAGCAACAGTTCCTTCTTCCATCGTGTCACTAAGGCGCGGCATTTTAACAATCTCTACACCTTCTGGGATTTCACCAGCTTCAGATGCGCTGTCATCATCCTCAGTTTCTTCTTCGGCTGCTGATTCTTCTTTAGCTTCTTCAGTAGAACCACCTTCACCATTTAACAATCCAGAGATATCTTCACCTTCTTCACCAATAATCGCTAAAAGCGTATCTACCGGAGCAGTTTCTCCTTCTTCAATCCCTATATGCAATAGTGTTCCTTCATAGAAGGATTCAAATTCCATCGTTGCCTTATCGGTTTCGATCTCCGCAAGGATATCTCCTTCAGCAACTTTGTCGCCTTTTTGTTTTAACCATTTTGCCACAACACCTTCTTCCATGGTGTCGCTTAATCGCGGCATATTAATTACTTCTGCCATAATTATTATAGTTTATGTGGTAAGAATGGGTAATCTTCCTGTTCGTAAACCACATCGTACATTACGTTCTTTTCTGGGAAAGCCGATTCTTCTGCGAATTGCTCACATTCTTTAACTTTATCCTTAACGCGCTTGTCGATTTTTTTAATATCATCCTCGGTTGCATATTTATTATCGATAATGATGCTTCTCACTTTGGTGATTGGATCTATCTTTTGATATTCTGCAACTTCATCTTTAGTTCTGTAATGTTGAGCATCACTCATAGAGTGTCCTCTATAGCGATAGGTTTTTAACTCTAAGAAAGTAGGCCCTTCCCCTTTTCGGGCACGGGTTATTGCTTCATCTAAAGCTTCAGCAACTTTCTCTGGATCCATAGCATCTACAGGTGCACATGGCATTTCGTAACCATTACCTAATTTCCAGATATCTGTACTTTTAGCAGTTCTGGCTACAGAAGTTCCCATGGCATAACCATTATTCTCAACACAGAAAACTACGGGGAGATTCCAATTTACGGCCATCGTTAAGGTTTCGTGTAATGACCCCTGACGCGTAGCTCCATCACCCATAAAAGTTAAGGTAACCGCATCTCTTTTAAAATATTTATCTGCAAAGGCAAGTCCGGCTCCTAAAGGAATTTGTCCCCCAACAATACCATGACCACCATAAAAACGATGTTCTTTAGAGAAAATGTGCATCGATCCTCCAAGACCTTGAGAAGTCCCAGTACCCTTACCGTAAAGCTCTGCCATTACTCTCTTGGGATCTACTCCCAATCCTATTGGCTGAACGTGATTACGATAAGCGGTAATCATACGATCTTTTTCAGTATCCATCGCATGTAAAGCACCTGCCAGGATAGCCTCTTGCCCATTATACAAATGTAAAAAACCTCTTACTTTTTGCTGAATATAAACTTGCGCAAGTTTATCTTCAAACTTACGCCAAAACAGCATATCCTCATACCACTTTAAATATGTGGCTTTTGTTATTTTCTTCATTTAATTAAAAATTTTTATGGCTTTACAGATAGATTACGCCAAGCGAATAACAAAAATACTATTTATAATAAGAATGTAAAACTGTTTTACTGCAAAAATCTAATAAACTAAAGATTAAATTTATCGAATATAAAAGGCAATAACTCCTTTATCGATTTCGCCCGGTATACCTTCCCTTTTTCTCCCATAAAATAAATAGGAATCCCTTTCTCCTGATTTACTTCATATTCTGAAATAGCCTGACGACAAGCTCCGCAAGGAGGTATTGGAGAAGTAATTTCTTTATGCAAGGATTTTGCAGAAATCGCTATCGCTTTTATCAACATTTGTGGATATTTTGCCCCAGCATAATAAATAGCTGTACGTTCTGCACATAATCCTGAAGGATAAGAAGCATTTTCCTGATTACTACCAATAACAACTTCATTGTTATCCATCAAAAGAGCTGCGCCAACTTTAAAAGAGGAATAGGGTGCATAGGCATGATCCCTGGCTTGGATAGCCTGTTTCATTACCTTCTGAATTTCCTGCGGTAGTTGCGATTGGTCTTCAAAAACATCTAATTCTGCTGAAAACTTTATTTTTTCCATAACACTAATTTCGGGGGAACAAATTAAACAAAAAAAGCACCAATATCATCTTACTGGTGCTTTTACTAGATTTTCTCTATTATTTTATCCGTAAATTAATTTAGATATGAATCCCCAAAATTAAAAGTGAGCCCAAAACGTAAAGTTTTATCTAAAGGGCTGGGAAATTGTGAAGTTGAGAACAAATAAGAAATATCGATGATTACAAAATTCTCATATTTAAAGCCTCCACCTACAGATACAAATTTACGATAGCCCTTCTCATTACTTTCGTTAAAGTAACCTGCCCTTAATTTAATTGCATCCCTAAAGCTATATTCGGTTCCCAATGCCCAGGTCACTTCTTTAAGCTCTTCACTCAATCCACCTGGAGCATCGGTAAAAGATTCAAAAATTCCTCCTATCGCAGTCGTGGTATTATAAACGTCATCATCTTCCTGATCTATAACCCCATCACCATTAAAATCCTGTGGTGTTGGCACTAAAAGTTTATTAAACTCTAGATACACCCCTAATCTGCTATCGGGATTCAGAATAAAATCAAAACCTCCACCAAGTCTTAAATTCGTGGGTATAAAATTTTCCTGCCCCGCATCATCATAACTCATTTTAGGACCAATATTACTTATATTGACTCCAAATCGCCAAACCCCATCAAAATTATTATAAACAATTTCATCACTTTGATAAAAGGCCGCCACATCTACCCCAAAACTTCCGGCAGCACCTAAATCCTGGCTATCACTTACTCCAAGATCAGACCTTAAATATCTCCCTGCTACGGCCATAGAAAAAGTTTCACTTAACTTTAATGAATAGGAAACATCAAAAGTTAATTCATTTGGATTTACCAATAACGGTATTTGCTCGATATTCTGACGGATTTCAATAGTCCCCAGACTAAAATAACGTAGGCTCCCGGCAAATGCACTACGATCATCTATTTTATAATAATAGCTAAGATCTCCTAAAAAAATATCACTCACGATATCACTTAAATAAGGTGTATATGATATTCCTATACCATGTTCTGAAGTTGCAAAAGCAAATTTTGCAGGATTCCATTGCTGTGAAAAGACATCTGCAGAAGTAGCGACACCCTGATCTCCCATCCCTGCCGCCCTGGCATCTGCAGCTACAAGAAGAAAAGGAACGGCAGTAGTTATCACTCTATCCCTAATATCCTGAGCCTGTAACCAACCGGAAGTAAGAATGGAGCCTAATAATAAAATCGTTGAAATTTTTTTCATCTCTTAAACTAAATGATAAACAAATATATATTAATATTATTAGAAGCTAAGTAGCTGCGTTTTAAAATTCGCTTAAAGCACCTTATCATTCGTTGAGCAGAAGAAATTTCAAGATCACCTGAATACCAAAATTCACAAAAAACAGCAAAGATTTATTTCATTAAATGACATTAAAAAAATACTAATTTTGCAGCTAACGCCATTAATTTGTGCATATTTGCCTAACTTTTTAAAAAAGTAAAGGAGTATAGCTATAGCAGCCTCTTATATATTAATATGAAGGCGGTTAGAACAAAATAAACTTGTACTTTTACCGTTAATTATTATATTGCAGAGCCTAAATTCTACCTAAAGAGAACATGAGAATGAGAAAGAAAACTGCTTTTAGAGCAATTTTTACCATCGCCCTTGGCGTTGGTCTAGTAGGATGTAACAATTCCAAAAATTACAAAAACAGCTCAAGAGCTACCGGATGGAGTATTAATTCGAAAGACGGTGGGTTTCAATACGATACAGACTACAAAGAACAGGAACCAGCACCAGGACTGGTATTTATTGAAGGAGGCACATTTACTATGGGCCAGGTTCAGGATGATGTAATGCACGACTGGAACAACACCCCTACCCAACAACACATCCAGTCTTTTTATATGGATGAAACTGAAGTAACCAATCGTATGTATCTTGAATATTTAGACTGGCTAAAAAGGGTTTTCCCTCCATCAGAACAAAACTACAGAAACATTTACTACGGGGCTTTACCAGACACTTTAGTATGGAGAAACCGACTTGGTTATAACGAAACCATGGTAAACAACTATTTACGACATCCTGCTTATGGAGAGTATCCTGTTGTTGGTGTTAGTTGGGTTCAGGCCGCGGAATTTAGTAAGTGGAGAACAGACCGTGTTAACGAAAAGCAACTGGTAGATGCCGGTTATATCTCTGAAGAGACATTATATAAAACTGATGCCGGAGCAACTTTTAGCACTGAAACTTACATCAATGCTCCAAGCCGGGTATACGGAGGGAATACCGAAATGACACAAAGTGGTAAAACATCTCAAAAATTAGCACAAAATAATACGACCACTCAAACTGACCCTCAAGGCAATACGGTGACAACCTCATCAGGCAAAAAACAATATGTACAACGTAAAGATGGAATCTTATATCCTGAATACCGTCTTCCTACCGAAGCGGAATGGGAATATGCCGCATTAGGCCTTGTAGGAATTCGCGATTATAATATCTATCGCGGCCGAAAAAAATATCCATGGGACGGAAGATACACCCGTAGCGGAGACCTTAGAAAACAAGGCGATCAACTTGCTAATTTCAAACAGGGTGCCGGTGATTATGGCGGAATTGCAGGATGGAGTGACGATGGCGCAGATATTACAGCCCCGGTAATGAGCTACGAAGCGAATGATTTTGGATTGTATGATATGGCTGGCAATGTAGCAGAATGGGTTGCTGATGTGTACCGACCAATAGTGGACGATGAATTTAACGACTTTAACTACTACCGCGGAAATGTATATACTGAAAATGCAATTAATGAAGATGGTACCGTTCAGGTTGTTGGAGTAGATAACATTAAATATGACACCTTAAGTACAGGAAGAGTTGTTGCTAGAAATTTGCCAGGAGAGATTTTACAAAAACCTATCACAGAAGACGAAACTTACATGAGAACCAATTTCTCAAAAAGTGACAATCGGGACTTTAGAGATGGAGACAAAAGTTCAAGTAGATATTATCAGCCTTTTCAGGATACAGACAATTCCAAAAGAATGTACAACTCTCCAGATTTCGATCGTCTCGCGATAGGAGATACCACTCAGGCAAAACCTAAATACGACGATAAAGAAAGAACCACTTTAATTAGTGACGATGTTAGGGTGTATAAAGGAGGCTCTTGGAAAGATAGAGCTTATTGGCTAGATCCTGCACAAAGAAGGTTCCTACCTCAGGATATGGCTACAGATTACATAGGATTTAGAAATGCCATGTCTAAAGTAGGAGCAAAATCAATGGACAATGTAAAAAGAGCTAGAAGCAACTAAGCAAGACTTTTAAGTTTTAAAGAAATATTCACAAAAAAGGCCCTAATTTTTAGGGCTTTTTTTTATACCTTAAATTCATGAACATAGCTAAAATACATCGTCGGTTTCTTACCAGTTCAGGGGTAAGCACAGACACCAGAAACATCAAACCAAACAGCTTATTTTTTGCACTTAAGGGAGAAAATTTCAATGGAAATGAATTTGCCGAAGAAGCTTTAAACAAAGGTGCCGAAGTTGCCATCGTAGATGAAGAGGCCTATGCAAAAGACCAGGATAATTATATTTTCGTTGAAGACTGCCTTGATGCCTTACAACAACTGGCTACTTTCCACCGGCATTTTCTGGGTATTCCAGTACTCGCGATCACTGGAAGCAATGGCAAAACAACCACCAAGGAATTAATTAACGCTGTACTTACCAAGAAGTACAAAACGATTTCTACAACCGGAAACTTAAACAATCATATTGGTGTACCGCTCACTCTCTTAAGAATGGATGAAACGACGGAAGTTGGCGTAGTAGAGATGGGAGCTAACCACCAGGGAGAAATCGAATTTCTTACTGAAATTGCCCTACCGGATTACGGATATATCACAAATTTCGGAAAGGCTCATTTAGAAGGTTTTGGTGGCATAGAAGGAGTAATTAAAGGCAAAAGTGAGCTTTATACTCATCTTAAAAATCATAAAAAATTGCTTTTTCTTAATCTGGATGATGAAATACAACAAAGACAGGATAGCTATTCTCATGTTTTCACATTTGGAAGTTCGGAAAAAGCAGCCGTAAGCATAGATTATACTATTTCACAAAATGGCCCTGAATATGCTTCCTTTACTTATAATAACGACGTCTTCAATACTCAATTAACAGGACAATATAACGCTTATAATGCTGCCGCAGCTCTAACCATAGGCTTATATTTTAAAGTCCCTTTTAAAGCTATTAAAGAGGCGATTAAAGAATACTCGCCTAGCAATAATCGATCACAAATCCAGAAGACCAAAAATAACACGCTTTTACTGGATGCTTATAATGCCAATCCAACAAGCATGGGTTCTTCAATCATCAACTTTAGCAACCTTAATACTCCACTCTCTAAAACACTAATCATAGGAGACATGCTGGAACTAGGCCAATATAGTAAAGAAGAGCACCAAAGTATAGTAGAGCTTTGCAATAGTAAAGGACTTAAAAATGTTTATTTAGTAGGCAAACATTTTAAAGAAACCTCAACGCCCGAAGAATATCAGAAATTTGACAATACTACCGAGTTAAAAACTTTTTTAACCGCTAATCCCATCAACAATTCCTACATTCTTATAAAGGGCTCCAGAGGAATTGCATTAGAGAAAATCATAGAAAACCTATAGCACTCTGGTAATGATTAAAAATAAAAAAAGCTTCCTAGTTAGGAAGCTTTTTCTTTTTGTGGGCGCGAAGGGATTCGAACCCCTGACCCCTTGGGTGTAAACCAAGTGCTCTGAACCAACTGAGCTACGCGCCCTAATGAATGTTTTAGCTAAAAAAAGCTCCCTTTTTGGAAGCTTTTGAATGGTTGTGGGCGCGAAGGGATTCGAACCCCTGACCCCTTGGGTGTAAACC
>CETG01190782.1_pt1 | contig 16672 bp, 11 predicted proteins | sample 361471 | NCBI WGS metagenome assembly CETG01 (sample SAMEA2622696, study PRJEB7988) | marine metagenome | isolation source: saline water (ENVO:00002010), including | reverse complement strand
TATTTCAGTATCCAAATAATTTATTTATAAAATCCCTTCATTCCCATTGAATCAAGTGCTGTTTTTGCTTCCTCCATTACTGAAGGTTCGGAATCAAATAAAGCTATTTTCGTACATTCATCTACAAAAGATTCCTGTAATTGATCATTTAAATTTTGATAAAGCCTGCATAAAGACCAAATGCAATTACTTCTGACAACAGGTTCCATATCAATTTTTAAACTAATAAATAGTTGTTCTGCAGCCAATTGCGCATTAAAAGTTGAAATATTACCTATTTCCGCTAATGAACTTGATGCCCATAACCTAACAGAGGAAACATCATTTTTTAATGCATTTATTAATGGTCTCAGAACAATTTGATTATCATAATTCGCCAAACTCCATGCTGTAGCTCTTCTCACGTAGGCATTATCATCTGATTCTAATAAAGCGACAAGTTTTTCAACTGCATCAGGGCAAGGATTTCTGCCCAATGCATAAACTGCACTCATTCTCTCTACTGGGCAAGGTTGATTCAATAATGGCAATAATAAAGGGAAAGCTCTTTTATCCCTATATTCACAAAATATTCTTAAACCTTGAATCCTTTTTTCTCTATCACCTTTTAAATAATCTAAGGCTTGATTACATTCTGAAATAACATCTAAATTTTCGTTAGAAAAGCCTTCATTATCAATTTCTTCCAGCGGATCAACTTCTAGTTCAACAGCCAATTCTTTAGCTAAAACATCTGGATCAATAGCTATATCAGCCAAACTATCATTCTTTAAATCATCGTTTTTATTACTCATCGAGAAGAATGTTTTAATTAATTGGTGCTGGAGAAATCATATCTCCTGGCAACCAAATTCTTGCACTCACTGCAAAGAATGCTAATCCAAATAGGCCAACTATAGCAAGAGGTAAAATTTTTGTTCTAATGAATCCCAATTTATTTTGAATAAATTTAGTACAATACTAACCTGTATATTGAAAAATTTAAAATCTATTTCCTAAAAATTACCATTTTTAATTGAATTTTGTCTTAATTGCCCACAAGCAGCATTCTTTTCTAAACCTCTACTTTTTCTAAAGCTTACATTTAAACCATTTTTAATTAATCTATCTTTAAATTCTTGAGAAACCTTTGAAGAAGATTGATTAAAAGGCATTTCTGCAATCTGATTATAAGATATTAAGTTGATATGGCATTGAAATCCTTTAACCAAATCACTAAGTTGATCTGCATGATCTAATTTATCATTAATCCCTCCGAGTAATATATATTCAAAACTTATTCTTCTTCCTGTATTTTTTACAAACTCCCTACAGTCTCTAATAATCTTTTGAATATGATAAGTTTTAGCACTTGGTATTATAGATTCTCTTATCTTTTGGTTAGGAGCATGAAGACTTATAGCAAGTGTAAATTGGCACTTTCCTAATGTTTCAAAAGAAGATTTTGATAATTGAGCTATTTTATTGGGGATAGCAACAGTACTTACAGTTATTCTTCTTTGGCTAATTTTAAAATCTTCATTAATAGATCTTATTGCTAATAATATTTCATCTATATTTAACAATGGTTCACCCATTCCCATGAAAACAATATTTGTGACTTTCTGATTCATTTCATTTTGTATGATCAGTATTTGGTCTAATATTTCCCCTACTTTTAAGGATCTTTTTAAACCTTCTTTCCCAGTAGCACAGAACTTACAATCCATGGGACATCCAACTTGGCAAGAGACACAAACTGTTAATCTCTTTTCAGATGGAATGCCAACAGTTTCGATATATTCCTCATCATTTGTTTGAAGAAGTAATTTTAAAGTCCCATCATTTGATGAGTATTTTTCTTTTAGTTTAAGTCCACCAATAAAAAAACCCTCATTTATTAATTTCTCTCTGAATCTAGAAGGTAAAACTTTAATATCAGCAAGGCTTTTTAATTTAATTTTAGAATTATAAATTGAACTATATATTTGTCTTCCCCTAAAAGAGGATTCGCCATAATTAATAGCAATTTCTTCTAAATCTTTGATACTAAAACCTAAAAGATTATTCAAAATTAATTAATAAGTTGAAAATAAACCATGTTTTAGAAAAAATTCAGTAAGCAATAAAGCTATAAATCCAATCATAGCAAGTCTGCCGTTTAATTTTTCATTGTACGAATGAAAGCCGTAACGAGGTAATTTTCTTTTTGGTATAAATTCTGGTTTAATCATTTCTTTAAATTTATATTTTAGTATGAAAGAAATCGAATAGCTTTATTCATCTGTCAGAAGTCCCTCTTCTTGTAGACCCTCTAAAGCGGCAGGGTCAGGTAGTTGATCCTCAGAAAATTGATTCTCAGCATTAGGTCTTGCAAAAGCAGCAAAATTACTTGATGAAGGATCAATACCATGCCTATTTCTTGTCGTTTCGAGATCTTCGTCACTAGGATCGTCTAATATAGCTGATGAATTTACAGTAGTGGGTGTGACAGGCATATCAACAGTATAGTCTGGTCTGAGATTTTGAACTCTTCTATACCCACCTGACTCCTCAGCTAAAATATCTGGATGAGGTCCGGCTTCTGAAGCTAGTTCTTCCACGAATCCACTAAAACCTGTTCCTGCAGGAATTAATCTACCAATGATTACATTTTCTTTTAAACCTCTCAACCAATCTGATTTGCCCTCTATGGCAGCTTCAGTAAGAACTCTTGTAGTTTCTTGGAATGAGGCTGCTGATATAAAGCTATCAGTATTTAGGGAAGCCTTTGTAATACCCAAAAGTACCGGGGTAAATTCAGCAGGAGCTCCTCCCGTAATGGACATTGCCTGATTAGTATCTTCTACTTGTCTTAATTCAATTAATTCTCCAGGAAGTAATGTGGTATCTCCGGCATCTTCAACTCTTACCTTACTTGTCATTTGTCTTACTATAACTTCAATATGTTTATCATCGATTGCAACTCCTTGAGATTTATAAACATTCTGAACTTCGTTTACCATCCTTCTTTGTAATTTTGAGATTGCTTCTTGAGCAGCCTCCATTAAGGATTTTTGATCTTTTAAGTCAACAAAAAACGACTCTAATAATTCATGAGGATTTATTGGTCCGTCTGTTAATAATTCTCCAGCAGTTACTTGTTGCCCATCACTAACCATTATATTCTTGCCAGGAAGCAATTGATATTCAGTAATCACATCATCATTTTCAATTACGGATAATGAAATAGATTCATCATCTGACCCTTGTTTTATTTGTACTACACCTGACTTCCTACATAAAACAGCAGCATCTCTAGGTCTTCTTGCTTCTAGCAATTCCTCAATTCTAGGTAAACCTTGAACGATATCACCTGTTTTCTGCCTTTCAAAGACTAATAACGCTAGGCCATCTCCTCTTTGAACCAAATCTCCATCTCTAACATGTAATACTGAATCAGGAGATACCATATAAGGTCTTCCAAGTCTTAATACTACTGAATCACTCTTGACAGCTTCAATCTCTCCACAAGATGTAACCTTCTCAGTTTTACTTATGAGATCCCCATCAACAACTCTATCACCAACTTTTATAGTGGGCTTACCTTTTGCTGCAATTGTTATTTTATCTTCCTCTCTTTCTACAATTAATCTTCTTACTGGTTCATCATCAATAACAACTGGTAATTGAACTTTACCATCTTCTTTGCATAAGATTTGAGTAGTAGCAATAACGTCTCCAGCCTTTACCATTTGACTATTCTTAACTTGCAACTCAGTATGTGTAGATCCATGACTTGAGTCAGAAATTGTATCTCTTCTTACAAGAATTGACTCAAGAATAACTAGATTTAATCTATTAATTGAAGAGTCTTTAGTATCTTGTATGTTTTCTACATCAATAGTCATTTGAGGTGTCGCGTTATAAGTCTCTAAACTTAATTGAGTTCTCAGAAGCTCAACCCCTTCAACAGACTTAATTAGTTCTCCATCTTTATAGATAAGTCTTTGGATAGCTTTTAAGCCTAAATATGGACCTTTATCTTGTTTGACATGTTCTAATTTTGGCAACTGTGCTTCATTTGGAATTGTAAATTCTTCAACGGTTCTTAAGAGTAAACCCTTGCATTTTGGTGTTTCAAGTCTTTGAACAAAAAGAATCTCATCATTTTCTATCCCATCCATTATCTTTTCTCCGGGATTCACTAACATACCTTCATCATCAAAACGACTCAATACTTCTTCATCATCACATTCATGAAATGTTCCATTTCTTACTGTTATTTCCCTTAAAATATCATTTTTCTGGGTGACGGTAACTATTCCAGATGTTTGACTAAAAATATCTTTAACTACTTCTGTACCTGCCTCTATCCATTGCATATCTTCTATCATCAATAATGAGATATCTTTATTTATTTCATGCGTTTCTTGAGGTATCCAAAGTAGAGATCCACCTTGACTAACTTCAAAACCATTTTTTGAAGATCTTGCTTTTTTAATACTTAAACCTGGAGAATATTTTACTAAACCGCCTGTTTTAGTTCTAAATCTATCATCTGCTAAATCTGCAATAATTTCTCCCGTGCTAATTTTATTCCCAGGTGTGGAATTTAAACGATAGGAAACTCCTTCTTCTGACTCTAGATGCCAGATTTGACCTGAGTGACTAGCTTCCTCTATCAATTTACAATCTTTAAGTATCATGGAAGTAGTAACTATTTGAATCTCTCGTGAGTCTCCAATAGAATCTCTTAAACGTACTTCTCCTCCAAACTCAGTATGCTGGCTAGCTTCAGCTAGTACTTCACCCTCCTTGACTTTTGAATCTGAAGATACTACTGGCGTAGCATTTGGAGGTAAATTATATACATCACCTGCTAACACCCATAAACGACCAAGTCTTTGTGCTTTCAAAGTAATATTACCCTGCCTATCTGTAACTTCTTTAGGTTGAATTACTTTATCGTACTTCACAAGGCCTGCTAAATCACAAATTACATCCTTTGTAGCTTTCTCAACACTTTTTTTAACCGCTCCAGCTGTAATTTGCGCAATTGTAATATCAGAATCAACTTCTTGACCATTTTCTACAAACAATAAAGATCCACTAGAAACTTCAATTTTCTGTGCTTTATTTGAACTTCCTGTTGTAGGGACAATTTTTAATAAGAAATCCACTTCTGCTTGTTTAGCTTCTACTCCATGTGGGGTTCTATATCCTCTTATCTTAGCTTTAGAACTAAATTCAATTTTTCCTGCAATTTTTGACCTAACAACACCACTTTCAGCTGTAGAGACTCCACCGGTATGAAAAGTTCTCATAGTTAATTGTGTACCAGGTTCACCAATTGACTGAGCTGCAATAATCCCTACAGCTTCGCCTAGATCAACTAAATGATTATGTGCTAACGCCCATCCATAACATTTTCTACAAACTGATCTATTTGCCTCACATGTCAAAGGAGATCTTATATCTACTTTAGAAATTGATTTTTTTTCTAGATTCTTAGAGATGGATGGATCTATAGCAGTATCTTTAGAAAGTAATAATTCCCCATCATTGTCAACAATATCTTTAGCAGTTAATCTTCCTAATAGCCTATTACCATATTTGCCATCTTCGGAGTCAATAACAATTGATCTTTCTGTTCCACAATCTTCTTCTCTAACTATTACATCTTGAGCAACATCAACTAATCTTCTTGTTAAATATCCAGAGTCAGCAGTTCTTAATGCTGTATCAACTAATCCCTTGCGTGCTCCATAAGAGGAAATAACATATTCTGTTACAGTTAGTCCTTCTCTGAAATTCGTTCTGATTGGTAAGTCAATAATTTCTCCTTGTGGATTCGCCATTAAACCTCTCATTCCAACGAGCTGTCTTACTTGTGACATATTTCCTCTAGCTCCTGAGTTGGCCATCATCCAAACTGAGTTCAAAGGATCATTTTGATTGAAATTATTTTTTACGGCATCGACTAATCTTTCATTTGTTTCTGTCCAAGTATCGATTACTTTAGTATGTCTCTCTACTTCAGTTATTTCTCCTAATCTATAACATTCTTCCGTAGCTGTAATTTGAGCCTCTGCTTCACCAATAAGATCTTGCTTTGCCTCTGGGACTTTCAAATCATCCACAGAGATAGAAACAGCTGCTTGTGTTGCATATTTGAAACCTAAATCTTTAAGATTATCAGCCATTGCTGCAGTAACAGCAGTTCCATGTGTTTTGTAAGACCATGCAACAAGATTTTTTAAACCTTTTTTATCAATTACTTTATTTTTAAAAGAAGGAGGAGTTTTTGCCAATGAAGGCATGGTTAATGGAGTATTTTTCTTTGAATTTTTTGAGTTTTTGCGTACTCTTGATGTTTTTCTTGGCTTGGATGATGTCATGGTTATTAGTTAGAATGTATGCTTGGTTAGTTCTGAATTTTTAAGTTTGTGAGACAGAATCAATAATTGTATGATTCATTACTACTCTTCCTACAGTTGTAAGGATATACCTATTTATTAAATTATTTTGAGAATCAAATTTATCTCTTCTATAGGTCCACACTTCTAACTTTGAACCATCATTAAGTTCCTTAGTATCAATAGGCTTATCAGATTCATCTTCATCTTCTACCTCACCCTTGAATCTAACCCAAACCCAATCATGTAAACTTACTCTTTTATCTTCATAGGCATAAATAACATCTTCTAATGAAGCATATGTTGAATTATTCTCTCCAAAATTAGGTTTCTGGTATTGTGGTTGCAATGCAGTTAAATAATAGGATCCTAGAACCATATCCTGAGATGGAGTAACTATTGGCTCTCCAGTAGCCGGAGAAAGAATATTATTACTTGCTAGCATTAACATCCTGGCCTCGGTCTGAGCCTCCAAAGCTAATGGAACGTGCACAGCCATTTGATCTCCATCAAAATCAGCATTAAATGCTGGACAAACCAATGGATGCAATTGAATTGCCCTACCCCCAACTAATTTTGGTTCAAAAGCCTGAATACCTAATCTATGAAGAGTTGGAGCCCTATTAAGAAGTATGGGGTGCCCCTCTATAACTTCTTGAAGAACTTGCATAACTTCATCATCTGCCTTCTGAATTAGTTTCTTAGCGGCTTTTATATTATTTACTATATTTTGACGAATCAACCTATGAATGACAAATGGTTGGAATAATTCAATTGCCATTTCCTTTGGTAATCCGCATTGATGCATCTTTAATTTTGGACCAACTACAATGACTGATCTCCCTGAATAATCTACTCTTTTTCCTAGTAAATTTTGTCTGAATCTACCTTGCTTTCCTTCAATAATATCGCTAAGAGATTTTAAGGCTCTATTGTTCGCACCTACGACTGTTCTTCCTCTTCTTCCATTATCGACCAAAGCATCTACAGCTTCTTGTAGCATTCTTTTCTCATTTCTTACAATAATTTCAGGAGCTAAAATTTCTTGAAGTCGAGCTAATCTATTATTTCTATTTATTACCCTTCTATATAAGTCATTTAAGTCAGAAGTTGCAAACCTACCTCCATCAAGCTGGACCATAGGTCTTAAATCTGGAGGTATTACCGGGATTGCATCTAAAACCATCCATTCTGGTCTTGCACCAGTTGCTATAAAATTATCAATAACTCGAAGCCTTTTAATAAGTTTAGCTCTTTTTTGACCTTTACTTTGGGTAATTTCTTCTCTAAGTTCTTCAGCTATTTCATTTAGATTGAGATCTTCTAATAGCTGTTTTAAAGCTTCGGCTCCAATTCCGACAAAAGGTTCATTTTCTATTGTTGAATCTTCAGCATATATTTCATCTTCAATTTCTAGCCATTCATCTTCTGTCAGTAACTGTTTATATTTTAAATCTTTATGATCTCCAATATCAAGGACAACATAACAGTTAAAGTAAACTATCTGTTCTACATCCCTAAGAGGCATATCCAGTAAAATCGCAACATAGCTTGGAATACCCTTTAAGTACCAAACATGAGAAACCGGGGCAGCTAGTTTAATATAACCCATTCTATGTCTTCTTACTCTACTCTCAGTAACTTCAACACCACATCTTTCGCAAACAATTCCTCTATGTCTTACTCTTTTGTATTTTCCACAATGACATTCCCAATCCTTAGATGGACCAAAGATCTTTTCACAAAATAATCCATCCATCTCTGGTTTAAGAGTTCTGTAGTTGATAGTCTCAGGCTTAGTAACTTCTCCCACTACTTGACCATTAGGTAAAGTTCTTTGTCCCCAGTCCATAATTCGTTGAGGAGAAGCTAATGAAATCTTTACGTAATCAAAGTGATTTTCTGTTCTTAAGTTGCTGTTAGTCATGATTAAATATGATAGTTAAGTAATTGTTTAGTTAAAATTAATCTTCCTCGTACTCTGAAGTTCCTAAGGACTCATAAGTAGGTCTAGAAGGTGTGTTCCTTCTAGGATTTATATCTTGCATAAGATCGACTTCCTTTCCTTCATCAGTATAAACAGCTATATCAAGACCAAGCGATTGTAATTCCCTCATAAGAACTTTAAACGATTCAGGAGTTCCTGGCCTTGGAATTGGTTTTCCTTTGACTATCGCATTTAATGCTTCATTCCTACCTTGCATATCATCTGATTTGACAGTTAGTAACTCCTGAAGAGTATAAGCTGCTCCATATGCTTCAAGAGCCCAGACTTCCATTTCTCCAAGCCTTTGTCCACCCTGTTGCGCTTTACCTCCAAGAGGTTGTTGGGTTACTAGGGAGTATGGGCCTGTAGATCTTGCATGTATTTTATCATCGACCAAATGAACCAATTTCAAGAAATGAGAATAACCTACAGCGACAGGTTGATCAAATGGTTCTCCTGTTCTTCCGTCAATTAGTAGTAATTTGCCAGGATCCTTTTTATTGTAAACCCAATCTTTTCCCTTTTGCTTTGATGCTTCTTCAAGAAATGCTTGAACTGTTTGATGAGATTTCTCAGGTCCGTACATCTCATCAAATGGTACCACTTTAACCCTACAGTTTAGATTTGAAGCAGCCCATCCCATTAGTAGTTCAAAAACCTGGCCGACATTCATTCTACTAGGGACACCTAAAGGATTTAAAACAATATCCACCGGCGTTCCGTCAGGAAGATAAGGCATATCTTCTCTAGGAAGAATTCTACTTATAATTCCCTTATTCCCATGTCTACCAGCCATTTTATCCCCAACTTGAATTTTACGTCTTTGGGCTACATAAACTCTAACTACCATATTTGCGCCCGGAGGTAATTCATCTCCCTGCTCTCGTGTATATATCCTTACATCAACAACTCTTCCTCTTTCAGTGTTAGGAACTCTGAGTGAATTATCTCTAACATCTCTTGCCTTCTCTCCAAAAATTGCCCTTAATAATTTCTCCTCAGGAGGTTGATCAGATTCTCCTTTAGGTGTAACTTTACCAACGAGAATATCTCCACTTTCTACAAAAGCTCCAATTCTAATAATTCCCATTTCATCAAGATCACTCAAACTTTCTTCAGAAACATTTGGAATCTCCCTCGTTATTTCTTCAGGCCCTAATTTTGTTTGCCTCGCTTCTATTTCATATTTTTCTATGTGCACTGATGTATAAAGATCATCAGTTACAAGTCTTTCACTAACTAAGATTGCGTCTTCATAGTTATATCCTTCCCATGGCATGTAAGCTATAAGAACATTCTGGCCAAGTGCAATTTCCCCACCTTCGCAAGCAGATCCATCTGCCAAAACTTGACCTGAAATAACTTGATCACCATTATTAACTATTGGCCTTTGATTAAGACATGTATCTTGATTAGATCTTTGATATTTTTGTAAATAATGAATATGTTCATTACCTTCTTCGTCCTTAACAATAATTTCATTAGCATCAACATAGACTACAGTTCCATTTACTTTAGTAATGGGAACCATACCAGAGTCTCTTGCTACTTGAGATTCCAGGCCTGTACCAACAAGAGGTCGTTCTGGACGCAATAAAGGCACTGCTTGTCTTTGCATATTAGAACCCATTAGAGCCCTATTAGCATCATCGTGCTCTAAGAAAGGTATTAATGATGTAGCAACTGAAATAACTTGAACAGGAGATAGCTGCACATAATCAACTTGTATAGGTGGAACTTTTTCAAAATCTTGTCTGTATCTTACAGGTATTAAATCTGCAATTATTTGCCCTTCATCATCAGTAGCGACATCACCTGGAGCTACTCTACATTCATCTTCTAAATCAGCTGATAAATAAATAGGGTCCCCTGCTTTTATTACCCTGCCCTTTTCTACTTTCCAGAAAGGAGTTTCAATAAACCCATACTCATTTACTCTGGCATGAGTTGCTAATGAATTTATTAAACCTGCATTAGGTCCTTCTGGAGTCTCTATTGGACATAATCTACCATAATGTGAAGGATGAATATCTCTAACAGCAAATCCAGCCCTTTCTCTTGTTAGCCCTCCTGGACCTAGAGCAGAAATTCTTCTTTTGTGTGTTAGTTCGGCTAAAGGATTAGTCTGATCCATAAATTGACTCAATTGACTGGATCCAAAGAATTCCTTAATTGCTGCGACTAGAGGCTTAGGATTTACTAATTGTGCAGGAGTAAGAGAATCTGTCTCACCTACAGTCATCCTCTCTTTAATAATTCTCTCTAGCCTATTTAAACCAACTCTTACTTGATTCTGTAAAAGTTCACCAACAGATCTTACTCTCCTATTTCCTAAATGATCAATATCATCTAAACTTGCGCCTCCGATATCAAGCTCTAAATTAATCAGATAATCTATTGAAGATAGTACGTCCTCATGTGTAAGTGTTCTTATATTATCTGGAACTGTTAACCTTAATTTCTTATTTATTTTATATCTTCCAACTCTACCTAAATCATATCTTTTTGGATCAAAAAATCGGCTATGCAATAATTGTTGTCCACCAGAGACTGAAGGTGGTTCTCCTGGCCTTAATTTTTTATACAGTTCAAGAAGTGCCTGGTCTTCCGAGTTAATCCCCTCTTCATTTGCTGCATCAATTGATTTTTTGTAGAATTCTGGGTGACGTAATTTATCAATCACATCATTATCAGATAGTCCCATAGCTCGCATCAAAACGTGCGCATTTATTTTCCTAGTTTTATCAACTCTTACATAAATTAAATTATTTTTATCAGTTTCAAACTTTAACCAGGCTCCCCTATTTGGAATAACACTTGCATTATAAGTTCTCCTACCATTTTTATCCTGCTCATCTTTAAAATAAACACCAGGGCTTCTTACAATTTGATTAACGATAACCCTTTCAGCCCCATTAATAATAAATGTTCCTCTCTCAGTCATTAAAGGCAATTCGCCAATAAAGACTTCCTGCTCTTTAATTTCTCCAGTTTCTTTATTTATAAGTCTACATGTGACATACATTTGAGAAGCGAATGTTGCATCTCTTCTTTTAGCCTCCTCAACATCATGCCTAGGTTTTTTCAACCTGTATTCTTGACCAATAAAATGCAATTCTAACTTACCTGTGTAATCAGTAATTGGAGAAAAATTTTGAAGCTCTTCAATTAAACCTTTCTCTAAAAACCATTTAAAACTTGCTCTCTGTACCTCTACTAAATCTGGTAAATAAGTAGCTGTTTTTACTACTTGTAAAGCGCTAGTGCCCATCCAAGAAATCCGGGTTTTTGTAAAATTTATTACTAATTTAATTTACTTAATCTTTTGAAGATTTAACAATTATTTATAAATGCTTCTTATTTTTTTTTTAAAGAAACTTATAAAAATAAATCTTTAGTAGATGAACTAAAAAACTTTTTTAAAACTCATCTTTCGAATGATTAAGAAAAATAATCAGTAATTTTTTATTCTAACAGGTAATTGTCATTTTACCAAATCGAATTTAAACAATTTTTCAGCATTCTCAGATGTTTCTTTAGCAACTGTAATTAATTCCATGGATCTGATTGATGCGATTGCTTGAGCAACACTTTCTACATATGCAGGTTCATTCCTTTTCCCTCTATGTGGCACTGGGGCTAGGAAAGGAGAATCAGTTTCTACTAAGTATCTGTTACTGGGGACTAGCCTTGCACAATCATGAGTTTTATATGCCTTTGGAAAAGTTACTATTCCGCTAAAACTTATATAAAAACCCATTTCCAGAAACTCATGCATTTCCCTTGGTGATCCACTCCAGCAGTGGAGAACACCTCTAGGACATGACTTATTTCTTGATAAATCCTTAAATAAGGTGATCATTTCTTCTGCCGCATCTCTACAATGAACAATTACAGGCAAATCTAATTCATAAGCTAATTCTAGTTGAGGATGAAGTGCTAATAATTGTATTTCTTTATTATCGCATTTAAAAAGATCTAAACCTAATTCACCAATAGCAACAACTCTATTATCATTTTGAATAGCTTTTCTCAGAATAGATTGAGAATCTTTTCTCCATTTATTTGCATCAAGCGGATGTAAGCCAACCGAATAAAAAATATCTGAGAATTTATTAGCAATTTTTTGTAATTTTGGTATTTCTGATAAATCACAGCATGCATGTAGTAATTTTTTAACACCCTTTGATCGCCATCTAAGCGCTACTTCTTCTAAGTCATTATTAAAGTTTTCAAATATCAAATGACAGTGAGAATCAATTAAATTAATGTCTTTCATAATTATGAAGACTTATCAAAAAATTAGTTATTTAAAGTACTTTTAACAACACTATTAACTCTAGATTTTTTATTGGCACCATTATTTCTATGCAGTACGTTTTTTTTAACTGCTTTATCTATAAGACTAAAAGTTTTATTAAGACTTGAATTTATTAACTCTTTTTTTTCATCACTAGGATCTTTTTTATAATCATGGCAGAAATTAATAGTTTTTTTAATAAGTGTTCTTACAGTTGATTTATAAGATCTGTTAACTTGACGATTTCTTTCTGCAACTAGAATTCTTTTTTTTGCCGATTTAGTATTTGCCACAGTAATAGCTTTGATTTATACTTTAATACTATATCAAAAGATAAGACCTATAATCAAACATATTGTTCTAAGCAATTTGACTTCCTAATGAAATTTTCAATTATCTAATACTTAAAAAATGAAAATTATTGACAACAAAAATGAATCTACTAAGGAATTAAAAAGGATTGCAGAGAGAACAAGCTTAGACAATAATGATAAAATTAACATACTTGTTAAAACAATACTAAAAGATATAAAAGATAATGGCGACGAAGCTTTAAAACAATATACTTTAAAATTTGATGGATTTGATCCAACCCCTTCTTTAGTTGATCAAGCAGAGATAAAGCAAGCATGGGATAATACAGACATTAATTTGCAAAAAGCTTTAATAAATGCAAAAGAAAGAATAGAAAATTTTCATATTAAGCAAATTCCAGAATCATTTTCGATTGAGGGTATTTTTGGTGATTCAGTCCAGAGAAGATGGTTACCTGTCAATAAAGCTGGTTTGTATATCCCAGGTGGACGTGCAGCTTATCCAAGTACAGTTTTAATGAATGCCATTCCAGCAAATGTTGCGGGAGTTAAAGAAATATCGATGGTTTCTCCAGCTAATAATAAAGGTAAAATTAACAGAACTGTATTAGCAGCTGCTTATCTGACTGGAATCAAAAATGTTTATAGAGTTGGCGGTGCACAAGCCATAGGAGCTTTAGCATATGGAACTCAAACGATTAATAAAGTAGATGTTATTTCAGGACCTGGAAATATATATGTTACAACCGCAAAAAAACTAATATATGGCTCAACGGGAATAGATTCTTTAGCTGGGCCTAGTGAAATATTAATAATTGCAGATGAAACTGCAAATGCTTCTCAATTAGCAACTGACTTATTAGCTCAAGCAGAACATGATCCTTTTGCTTCAGCGATACTCTTAACTACATCATCAAAACAAGCATTAAAAGTTAGCGATGAAGTGGATAAAAAATTAAAAACTCATCCTAGAGGAGAAATCTGCAGTAAATCAATTAAAGATTGGGGTTTAATTTCTGTATGCGAAGATTTAGACACATGTATTAAATTAAGTAATCAATTTGCTCCAGAGCACTTAGAAATTATAATTAACCATCCTAGTCAAATAGTAAATAAAATCGAAAATGCGGGAGCTATTTTCCTGGGTAAATGGACACCAGAAGCAGTTGGAGATTACCTAGCAGGTCCTAATCACACTTTACCTACTTCAGGAAATGCAAGATTTAGTGGGTCTTTAGGTGTCGAAACCTTTATGAAGAACTCTTCCATTATAAAATTTACTGAAAAAAGTTTATATAAGAACAAAGATGACATTATTAATTTAGCTAATAGTGAAGGTCTTTACAGTCATGCTGATTCTGTCAAAATCAGATTTGATAATTAACTAAATTCTTTGAGGTGCAATAACTTTAACTTTTTCCTCTTCAATTTTACCAACTAGTACATCGTCGGTTAAATCAACGAATAATCCATTTTCCAGGACTCCAGGTAAATTATTGAGTTTACTTTCTATTACTTTTGGTTCGTTTATTCCTTCCTTAAATAAGATATCCAACACTAAGTTTCCCTGATCTGTTACAACTGGTCCGGCTTTTTTAGAAGCCATTCTTAATGTAACTACGGACCCCATTTTTTCTACAGTATCTTTCACTTGTTTCCATGCAGAGGGGATTACTTCAAGAGGTAGTGGAAAATCTAAATTTAATTTTTTGACTAATTTTGTTTCATCAACAACAATCAATAATCTATTAGCTTTTGAAGCCACTAACTTTTCTCTAACATGACAAGCTCCACCACCTTTAATTAATTGAAAGTTTGGGTCAACCTCATCAGCTCCATCAATTGCTAAATCAATTTGTTCAACAGATGCTAAATCAATTAATGGTATCCCTAGTTCCAAAGCTAAGACTTCAGACTGGAAAGATGTAGGCACGCCTTTAATATTATTTAATTTGTGAGAATTCAAAGAAGCGGCAAGACTTTTAATCATTAATGCTGCAGTTGAACCTGAACCAAGTCCAACAACCATACCACTTTCTATTTTATTAACAGCTGCATCAGCAACTGCTTTTTTCATTTGAGTCTGCAAATCCACTATTTTAAGAAAACATTACATTAAATTATTTAATTTCAGGAAGGGGGTTATGTCAAACCAGGTAAAGCTTCAGGCTTTATATTTACTTGTATTTCTTTATTATTTCTAAGAACATTTAAGAGAAATATTTTTCCAATCTTAGCTTTTTCAACTTCGTCTAAAAGGGCCTTTGGCTCTTTAATTAAAATATTTTCAGCACCAATAACTAAATCACCTCTTTTTAAACCAGCTTTTTCTGCTGGACTATTAGGAATAACTGATTGAATTAAAGCTCCCGATCTTTCTGGCAATTGGACTAGTGCATTAGGATCTTTATTATGTTCTTTAGCAATTTTAGGATTTAAGGAAATTAACTGTACCCCAAGATAAGGATGAATAACTTCACCATTTTGTAAGAGTTGGCTTGAAACCTTTCTTGCTAAGTTAATAGGAATCGCAAATCCCAAACCAGCACCTGGACCACTTCTAACAAGTGTATTTATTCCTATAACTTCTCCAGCAGAGTTAATTAATGGACCTCCTGAATTCCCTGGATTAATAGCTGCATCAGTCTGTATCAAATCTAGTCTCTTATCTGAGAAGCCTAAAGCATTAATATCTCTATGAAGACTACTAATAATTCCTAAAGTTACAGTTTTTTCTAGTCCATATGGAGTACCTAAAGCTATTGCCCAATCTCCTACCTCTAGTCTTTCCGAATCACCTAAGGGAGCAAAATCTGAATTTATATCATCCTTAATTCTCACCAATGCCAAGTCTGTTATTGAATCAGTTCCCAACACTGACCCTTCACAAATAGTGCCATCGGCTAAAGTTATTTCTACTTCATCTACTCTTTCAACAACATGTGCATTTGTTAATACCAAACCATTTTGATCAATAATCACCCCTGATCCCTGACCTCTTTCTCTATCAGGAATCATGCTGGGTTCTCCAAGCAAATCTCTTAATAAAGGGTCAAGTAATGTGGGATCAAATTGCTGCCTTTCTACAGACCTTTCAGTATCAATCCTTACTACTGCAGGAGTGACATTTTTTACAGCCTCTGAAACAAAATTATGACTTTCATAAAATGTTTCTGAGAAAACTTCAGAAATTGGATAAAAGGTAATAAAGAAAATTAAACCTGTAAAGAAAAATCTTACTAATTTTATAAATGGCTTAATTTGGCTTTTCATTTAAATTGAGAGTACTTTAATCATATTAAAAATCTAATTTAATTAAAATAGAAATGTTGATTTTTTTCTCTTAACCATATATTTCAGAATTTTTTGTCTTTAATTGCAATTGTATTTGTATAATTTTTACTATCAATTAAATAATAGATTTTGGATAAAAAAGATAGAAAAGAATTAGAAAATCTTCTAAGCGAGTTAGCAGAGAGCTTTAATTTTCAACTTTATAGTTTAAATTTGCTAACAAACAGTAATCCTATAACCATCCTAATTAAACTTAAAAAAGCTGATGGAAATGACATTACTATTGATGATTGTTCTAATTTTAATAACCCCGCAGAGAAAGTCATAGATAAATCAAAATTAATAAATTGTTCATATGTTTTAGAAATTAGTAGTCAAGGTGTCAGTGATGAATTAACCT